>ENA-UEOI01000064-UEOI01000064.1-human-gut-metagenome-genome-assembly--contig:-NODE-64-length-122680-cov-5.256813_pt1 | contig 122680 bp, 111 predicted proteins | sample MGYA00242883_ERZ507882 | MGnify/ENA primary metagenome ERZ507882 (study PRJEB26167, sample SAMN06115502) | human gut metagenome | host: Homo sapiens | place: China:Chongqing | collected 2015-07-29...
CACGATGTGTCCCGCGACCTGAAGATGACCCGTCCCGCTTTCGGCGGTCACCTGATGGCCTCCATCATCTGCCCCCGCTTCCGTCCCGCCATGGCGACGGTTCGCCCCGGCGTGATGAAGAAGCGCGAGTGCCCCAAGAACGTGGAGATCATTGAGCCCAAGTTCGAGCTGACCGCTGCTGACATCCACACCGAGGTGGTGGATACCGTCAAGGCCGCCAAGAAGCTGGTTGACCTGATCGGCGCCGACTTCATCGTGTCCGTTGGCCGTGGTATCTCCAAGGACGTGGAGGGCGGCATCAAGCTGGCCGAGGAGCTGGCTGAGGTTCTGGGCGGCGTCGTGGGTTCCTCCCGCGCCTGCGTGGACGCCGGCTGGATCTCCGCTGACCATCAGGTCGGCCAGACCGGCAAGACCGTCCATCCCAAGGTCTACATCGCTCTGGGCATCTCCGGCGCCATCCAGCACAAGGCTGGTATGCAGGATTCCGAGTGCATCATCGCCGTAAACAAGAACGACACCGCTCCCATCTTCGAGGTGGCTGACTACGGTATCGTCGGCGATCTGTTCAAGGTCGTTCCCGAGCTGATCGAGTCCATCAAGGCCGCCAAGGCTGCGAAGTAACTACAATTTGAGAGATAGGAGAGAATGACCGTGGGCAATGCACTGGTATACAAGACCATCGGCCAAATACTGGCCCAGCAGGCTGTGCGGCATCCCAACTGCGAAGCCGTGACAGATGCCGCCCACCGCTTCACCTACGCCCAGTGGGAGGCGCTGACGGATCAGGCGGCCAAGGCGCTGCTCAGCCGCGGCATCAAAAAAGGCACGCACGTGGGCGTATACGCCAACGACAATGCCGTCACCCTGTGCGCCTACTATGCGGTGTGGAAGATCGGCGCAGTGCTTGTCCCGCTGTGCAACAGCTATCAGCAGGCCGAGTCGACCCGCTGCCTCATCGACGCCGACATCACCCATCTGCTGCTGGGCGGCGGTCCTTCCGGCCTGCGCCGGGAGGACTTCCCCGCCCGGATCGACGTGATCCCCCTGGCGTCTCAGAATGATCTGAACACGTTACTGCTCTCCGGCAGAGCGTACGGCGACGCGGCGCTGCGGGCCGCCAAGAACCTCGTAACGGCCGACGACCCGGACACCATTCTCTTTACCTCCGGGACGATGGAGCGCCCCAAGCCGGTGCTGACCACCCACTTTTCCCGCGTCAATGTTATGCTGGCCCAGGCCAACGTACTGGAAGCCACGGAGCAGGATCGTTTCTGCTCCGTGCTTCCCATGTACCACTGCTTCGCCCTGACGGCCACGGTGCTGGCCGCCATGACCGCGGGCGCGTGTGTCTGTTTTCCTGCGGACCGGCACGGCAGAACCATCTTGGAAACCATCCAGCGGGAGTGCTGCACCATTCTCACCGCCGTGCCCACGTTGTTCTCCGTGCTGCTGGAGCGTTATAAACAGGGGCGCTACGATGTGTCCTCCCTGCGGGCGGGACTCATCGGCGGATCTGGCTTCCAGCAAGAGCTGTATTTGGATGTTTGCCGCACGTTTAACTTCGACCTGCTGCCCTCACTGGGGCAGACGGAGGCCACCGCCGGCATCAGCAGCTGCGGCCTCCACGATCCCATTGATGTGCGGCTGCGGACACTGGGCCGCTTCTTTCCCGGCGTGGAGGGCTGCATCAAGTCCACCGTCACCGGCAGCCCCGTCCCCGCCGGCACGGTGGGAGAGATCTGCATCCGCGGCTACAACGTGATGCAGGGTTATTACAAGCTGCCTGCCGCCACCAGCTATACCATCGACAAGGACGGGTGGCTGCACACCGGCGACCTGGGCAGTCTGGACAGCGCCGGCTATCTGACCTATGCGGGCCGGAAGAAGGAGATCATCATCCGCGGCGGCGAGAACATTTCCCCCTCCGAGATCGAGGCTCTCATCAAGACCGATCCCAATGTGGAGGATGTCCGGGTCATCGGCATTCCCGACCGGCATTACGGCGAAACGGTCTGCGCCTGCGTCATCGCCCACGTACCCATGACGGAGGAACATATCCGTGATCTGGTGCGGAACAGGGCTGCCTCCTTCAAAGTGCCGCAGCAGGTACTGTTTTTCGAAGAATTTCCCCACAGTCCTCTGGGCAAGATCCAACTCTCCGCCCTGAAGGCGGCGGCGCTGGAGCGGCTGGGCATCACGGCCGGGGTATAAGAAAGAGATAAGAGTATTATGAAAAAACTAAATCGTTGGGTCTACGCCGCCTTCGGCGTGGTGATCCTGTTGTTCGCCGGTATGGTCTACGCCTGGAGCGTGCTGTCCGGCCCTATCGCCCAGGAATATCCCCAGTGGACGAACGCGCAGCTGAGCCTGACCTTCACCATCGTCATGACGCTGTTCTGCGTGGGCTGCATGGCGGGCGGCTTTCTGTCCGGCAAGGTCAGCGCCAAGATCTACGTCTGGGCGGCGGCAGCCATGTTCCTGGGCGGCTTTATGCTGTCCGCCCGCATCACGTCCCTCATGGGGCTGTATATCGGCTTCGGCGTCATCTGCGGCTTCGCCTCCGGCCTTGCCTACAACGCGGTGATGGGCACCATCAGCCGCTGGTTTCCCGATAAGCAGGGTCTGATCTCCGGTGTGCTGCTGATGGGCTTCGGCCTCAGCAGCTTCCTGGTGGGCAAGATCTTCCAGATGTGTACCCCCGAGACCATCGGTGCGTGGCGTCAGTCCTTCACCGTGTTCGGTGTCATCACCGCCGTGGTGCTGGCCATCTGCGCCTTCTTCGTGGAAAAGCCTCCCGCGGACTACCAGCCCCCCGCCGCCGGCAAGCAGGCCAAGCGCTGGGTGAACCCCGTGGCCATGGAGGCCGCCACCGGCACGATGGTCCGCAAGCCCGCCTTCTGGCTGTACTACCTGTGGGCCATCCTGCTCAGCGCCGCCGGTCTGGCGCTGGTGTCGCAGGCCAGCGGCATCGCCCGGGAGATCGGTACCGATGTTTCCGCCGGTACGATCGCCACGGTGGTGGGCCTGATCTCCATCTGCAACGGCGTGGGCCGCGTCATTTTGGGAGCGCTGTTCGACAAGGCTGGCCGCAGCAAGACCATGCAGACCGTGAACGTCCTGTTCCTGCTGACCTGCGGCGTGCTGATCCTGTCCCTGTCCCTGAAGAGCTTCCCCATCCTGGTGGCTGGCTTCATTTTGGGCGGCTTCTCCTACGGCGGTGTGACCCCCACCAACTCCGCCTTCGTCAGCTCCTACTACGGGCTGAAGCACTTCCCCCTGAACTTCTCCATCATCAACACCAACCTCATTATCGCGTCCTTTGGCAGCACCATCGCCGGTGCGCTGTACGACGCCTCCCAGTCCTTCTTCAGCACCGATGCCATGATCGGCGTGCTGGCGCTGCTGGGGATCTTCGTATCTCTGGCTATCAACGTCTGCGACAAGCGGACGCTGGCCGCCAAGTGATATAGCTTTATCTCCCTCACAGAACCTCACAGGGGAAAGGCCCGGCAAAAGCAGCCGTCGTCCCCGACAGCATATAAAATCAAAACCTCCGAAATCGGAGGTTTTGATTTTGTATGTACAATAGTGTAAATGGAACATTTTCACTTCCGCCGCTGGGTCGCCGCCTGCTCTTTGTATTCCTCATACGCCTTCTTTGCCTCACGGGCGATCGTACGCATTTCCTCCTTGAACTTCCCGCCCAACCGTTCCCGTTCATCCGGGTCGCTCTCTGCACTACATTTTTCCCTGTATTTTTCCCACTTGCGTGCGAGTTCATTCGGATACTTTTTCATCTTATCTGCCTCTTTCTCCCCAAAATGAGCCTTTACCCACCCTACCTGCTTGTTGAGTTCGGTAAGCGTATTGCGTTTCTCATCATATTCCGGGATGCCTTGATTTTTCATTTTACTGTTCGCGTCTGTCTGTTTCTTCCGCTGCGCCGCGCACATATCACCACAGGTGACCGGCCTGGGGTGGTAGGCAGCAAACCATTTTCCACAGCAGGCGCATTTCCGAAAATAGACAGTGCAATCGGCAACGTTCGTCACATATTGACACTTCAGGCTTTGGAAAGATCCATTCAGCAGCATCCACTTTCCCTCAACGCCATCGCCATTCTCCGTCCGCAGACGCCAGTCACGGCGATCCTCCGACAGCATGCCACCGAGAGCAGGGTCATCCGGCGACAGCTGATCTCCCTGCGGCTGAGGCTGGTTGCCATCCCAAAAGCCACCCGCCAAGCGCGTGATCATGTCGATCGCCTCGTCCGTCAGCCTGTCCCGCGTCTGCCGGTCAAATTCGGCGGCGCAGCGGCGATACTGCATCCACATCAGCAGGCTCATATATTTATTCGTGGGCGACGCGGTGTTATACATCTCCCGCAGGTACTTTTGCAGCGTTTTCTCACCGCTCAGGTCAGGGCGAACGGCATCCCGCCCGCGGATCGCCTCCTTGAACAGACGCAGCGCACATCGGTAGTCGGAATAGCCCGAGGTGAAGTACTCAAGAAAATGGTGTTCCGCGAAGGTCTCATCGTAGATCACGCCCACCTCATAGCCCTGCTTCTGCCGGATGTCCTCCGCCAGCTCGGTGTAAGCCTTGCCGCCCACACGGAAGATACGTCTGCCCGCCAGCGCGAATTGGCGGCAAAACTCCTTCGACAGTCCGCCCAGGGTATACATCTTGGCACGGGCTTTTTGCAGGGCGGCTTCCTCGCCGCGGATACGCGCCAAAACCGCCTTTTCTTCGCCGATAAGAATACGCAGACGGCTGTTCACCCGTTTCTCCCCTTCCCCCACGGGCTTCGAGGCAAACAGCGCCATGGCAAACTCCCGGTCAGCCCACGTCATGATCTCGAACGGGTCGCGGGAAATGTCCTTTTCGTTGATCTTCAGCTCCAGCATGATCGCACCTCCGTCAAAGTATACTTTGTGTTATGTCAGATAGCGCCGATACCTATTCTTTCACAGAATCGGTCTTAATGTCGCGCAGCACCAGTTGACGGATGTAGCCCGTCACATTCTCTTTTTTGTCAAGCTGCTCAATGACCTCCGCATCGTTTTCCACGTGCAGCGCAAGCCGATAGTTTCTATATAACTCCTTGCGTGCATCGTTGATCCTCTTCACATTTTTAGCCTGATACTTTCGGTTGGCAGCCTTCTGCTTTTCATAGTAGTCCGGGCGACACACCCGCATGATCGTCGCATTGGATACTTTGTACTGAACTGCCAAGGCCGTATACGGAACTCCCGCCTCATGAGCCTCTTTGATCGCCACTTTCTGTTCTTCCGTCAATTTGTGTTCTCGAGCCATAGACTTAGATCCTCCTTGCTTCTTAATGGTTTACTTGATATTATCATATATCTTTATATATGTCAATACCTTTTTCTGCTTTTTTGAAAAAACTTTACAAGGCAGGCGGCTCTGTACTCTTACGGCAGCAGGCGGCACTTGTCTAAGTGCCGCCTGCTGCCATAAAAAGATGTGTCCTTTACCGCTGTTCCCGCTCCGGCCTCCGCGTTTGCTCCCGTTCCGCCGCATATTGTATGGTGCGGATGCTCGTTTGCAGCATTTGCAGCTTACGCCACTCGTCCAGCGCAGCTTCCAATGCAGACTGGTCACAGTCCATCCTGGCGCGGCGGATGGCGGCACGGAGCTCCGCCTCCTTCCATTCGATCTCCTGCGGCGTTTGCAGATCCTGCTCGCGGGCGTATGCCAACCCCTGAAAGGCTTCCGTCTCCGCTTTGTCCGGCGGGCCGAACAGAGCAAGGCATTCCGGCTCGCTATATGCCGCCCGCGGCTTCGGCACGTCTCCCAACAGTAGAAACAAAACCAGTATCAGCAAGCTGTCCAGTGCACCGCGAGAATGGCCGTATACCTCGCGCCGGGCCTCGTACCACCGGCGGCGGACGCAGCGCACATACGCCCACCACTGCTGCTCCGCCAGCCGTTCGCGCTCTCGCCGCAGTGCCATCAGGTGCTCTATGTCCGCCCATTCCAGCCCCAGTGTCCGCAGCCGCACCGCCCTGCGGCCTCCCGGCGGCAGGACGCTGACCGTGTTTCCCCGCCGCTTGAGGGTAATGCCGTAGGCGCGGAGACGGCGCGTCAGTTCTTTGGCGCTGCGGCACTGGGACGCCACAGAGGCCAATACATGGCGGAGATACTCGTTCCGTTTTTCGTACCGCTCCCGCCTTCGCTTGGCGGCGATGGCGTTGTTGTCCTTGACCTCCCAGCCGTGCGTGCGCGTGTAGTCCCGCAGCCAGTCGTTCATGGCCCTCCGCAGCTCCGCACTGTCCTGATGCTTGCCGCCCGCCTTGATCTCACAGGGCAAAATGTTCCCCTCGCCATCCCGCATCATCCACTCCCGCTCCGCCCGTGCTCCGGCGCGGACAGAGTTGAGGGAGATGTGGATGTGGTCGTTGTCCGTGTCGCGATGGACGGCGATCAGGCAGTCATAGCCCTGCAAAAACGCCTTGGCGAAAGCCCGTCCTTCCTCCAAAAGGTCGTCCAGGGATAGCTTGTCCCGATCCGCCGCCGGATGACTGAGGATATATTCGTGGCTCTTGCGGTCGCCGGGCTTGTTGTTCTTGCCGTAGCGCAGGTTGGTGCGGCGGCAGGCAGATGCCCACCGCTCCGACGCAGCCTCCGTCCCGTCGGCGGTCAGGTACAATGCGGCGCAATTGCTGCGGGGCTGCATCAAGCCATACTCATCCAAAATCGGTTCGTAATGCCCGGTGCGGCTGTCCTCCCGATGCCGGCAGGTATAGTACTCCAATACATCTTCATAACGGGCGTTTTTGGAGCTGTTATGCTTAACAATAGCCATCGGCGATCTTTACCTCCAACTCCGCCAGCCGCTTTGCCATACGCTCCGCCTGCCGGGCCGCGTGCAGCAGTTCCTCCCACTCCGCCGGGTGCAGCGTCCGCTGTCCTTCGTTGGGACGGATGGTCATTTTCAGCAGACCGCCAATACGCCCTATATCGGCCTTGAGCAGCGCCAACTCATCCAGCAGGGCAATAGCCAATTCCGTGTGCATGGAGATCGTGATCCGTTCGGTCAGCGCGGCGCGGCGCAAAAATTCGCTGGCGGACAACTCGCTGCGTTTTACACGCGCCAGGAAAGTGCGGTACTCGCCGTCGGACATTTTGGTTTTCACGATCCGCTTGCGGACGCTCCGCGGCTTCGCCGGCGGCGAAACAGCCGGCGCTGCGATCTCCGTATGTTCCTTGGGAGGGGCGATCTCCTCCCGGCTCGGTGGCGGGAGCGATCGCTCCCGCCGCCGGCCAGCATCGGACACCAATGCGTCCAACCCCGGCCTGTGCTGTTCATTCTCGTGCATGGTATTCCTCCCGGGGGTTTGAGGTCTCCCCAGCCGTTGTTCGGCTATCAGGGTACCCAAAAGGGTACCCTGATAGGGAACTTGTCCTCAGTTTTACATACTACCGCTTTCCGCGGCACGCCGCCGGTCCGCATCGTACTTTTCCAGCATTCCATCTTCTTCCGAAATATCCCGCACGCATTCCCAGCCATCGATCTGTGCGTCTGCACCGACCAGGTAGTAGCATTCGTGGCAAGGTATCTTTTCCGGCCTCAGTGCGTTCCAATGGACGCAGCATTGACAGTTGCCGTGCAGCAGCTCGTTGGCATTGTGGAGTTTCGCACAGGCTATCCAGTAGCGGTAGGCCAGCACGTGGATATATTTCTCGTCCGTCTGGCGCTTCAGGGTTTTTATGTCTTCGGGTGTCAAGCCACTCCTGCGATACTCTGCCAACAGGGTCTTCTCATCCGCCGTCAGGTGGGATGTACGGTTGTTTTTCGTCATTTTCGATCACCTCAAAATTGTTAGTCCGCTGTGCACCGCGGCTAACACCACAATAGTCGTTTTTCCGCGATTTGCAAGAGATTGGCCCATATACGGCGCACGCAAATGGGATATTTCCATTTGCGGCGGCATTGACCGCCGCAAAAAGCAGCACAGCACCACATAGAAATCGTTCTATGCGGTGCTGTGCTGCTTTTTTAAGAAACAAATTTGCTTCTCAAGTCAGATCGACTAGATCCGCCGCTTTTGCCATTGCCCCACCCTTCTGCTACAATACTCAAAAATGACCGGGAGGCGTAGCACATCATGCGGAAGAAATTGGAGATCACGGAGAAGGAATTGGCGCGATTTGCGGGGTATCTGCGGCGGGAGGAGCGGGAAGCATCCACCATCGAATCTTACATGAGGGCGGCGAGGCAGTTTGCCGCGTGGCTGGATGGCCGCGTGGTGACGAAGGAGCTGGCGGCGGCGTGGAAGGCGCAGCTGCCGGAGCAGGGTTACCGCCCCGTCAGCGTCAATGCCATGCTGGCGGCGGTAAACAAGCTGTTCGTCTGCATGGGGCGGGAGGACTGCAAGGTGCGGTACCTCAAGCTCCAGCGGCAGATGTTCCGCAAATCGGAACGGGAGCTGACCCGTGCCGAATACCAGCGGCTGCTGGACGCAGCCCAGACGAGGGGGGACATACGCCTGCTGCTCCTGCTGGAAACCCTCTGCGCCACGGGCATCCGGGTCAGCGAGCTGCAATACATCACCGTGGAGGCGGCACGAAACGGCGTAGCAGAAATCGCACTGAAGGGCAAAATAAGAACTATTCTTCTGCCCACAAAGCTGTGTCGCAAGCTATTGAAATACGCCAAAAAGTGTGGCATCGTCCACGGGCAGATATTCCTGACAAAAAGGGAAACAGGCTGTCCCGGAAATTCATCTGGGCGGAGATGAAAAAGCTGTGCGAGGCGGCGAAGGTGGCGCGGAGCAAGGTGTTTCCTCACAACCTGCGGGGGCTGTTCGCCCGGGCATTCTACGCCGCCTGCCGGGATGTGGTGCGGTTGGCGGACGTGCTGGGGCACAGCAGCATCGAGACGACCCGGATCTACCTGCTGTCCACGGCAAAAGAAAGTGCCCGCCAGCTGGACAGGCTCGGTCTGCTCAGCGGGTGGGCATAATTATTATTTTGTAACATAGAAAACGGGCGAAAAATAGAATGATTATCCGCGAATGTGCGTTTAACAAAATGGGCGCAGCTGGAAATGGTAGTGCGAAAAACGACAAAACGGCAACGCCGTGTCACTGAGAAATGGCTGGTTTGCTTGACTTTGTCCACAAAGTGTGGTACGCAACCGTTGGAATTTTGGCACAAACGCACAGGGCTTGTTTTGAAGTGTGTCGGAATAACAATTGCGTATATTTAGCCGATGAACTTTACGCCACCTGCAAGTGCATCCTTTTGCCAGATCGTCCCCGCAAGCGCCCCCCTGATACGCAGCAGGAGCGCGGCAAAATGCCGCGCTCCTGCTGTCTTGTTTTACGCCACAGGCTCTGCCGTCAGGTAGCACATATAGCGCGTTGTGCTCTCCGAATAGCTGAGATTGCTGAAATAGGCGCACTCGCCGCGGTCGATGAGCCATCCGTCCTCGTAGGGCACAGCCGTGATGCCCAGCAGCGCCGTCATATCGGCATCCGGCGCATCCTTCCCCGCCTCCCACGCTTCGCACCACTGGCGGATCAGCATCGCGGGCGTGTCCAGGCCGCTGATCACGTTGATGTGCTCCGCTGCCGACACCATCCGGGAGATACACGCTTACGAGGGAAACAAAAACGCATGAATTTCTCAAAGTTTTTAGGTTAGACGCAAAACCTTATTGCATATCTCTCAGCTTTCCCGCCTCGCTGATTGACATCACGCAGACGACCTCCAGCCCTTTCAAAATCCGCGGCATATCCTCATCACTGCGGATGGGGTCATCGGCGGAGTGGTGCTCTGCAAATAGTTCAAAGCGCGTGCCCTGCGGCAGTTCCGTCAGCTTGAGGAGATAATAAAACGTGCGCTCTCTGGGCGGGCAGCAGTGGAGCAGATAGCTCACGCAGCCCTCCAACCAGCGCTTTGCCCTCCGCAGCGCAGCACGGCCGGAGCAGGATGCCAGCGAGAACAGCAGCCTGTCGGCGATGTAGTCGGCCATAAGCGGTTTGGACAGCCCCTGTAAATGCTGCGGCAGCAGGATCGTCAGCGGTGTATCCAGCGCCAGCAGCCTGCGGCGCTGCTGATAGAGCTCATTGTCTACCTTGCGGATAAAATCCTCCGCCTGATGGCGGTCAAGAGACGTGGCCATAGACGTTACCTCCCAGTGTTACAGCGCCGGAGAGCTTGCCCTCCGCCAACGCATACAGCAGCGGCTGCACCAACGCTTCCACCGCGCCGTCCAGCCCCCGGGCGCCCGTTCCCTGCACCACAGCCTCACAGGCCAACTGCTCCACCAGTTCATCCGGCAGCTTGAGCCGAACCTTGTGGGCGCGGAAAAATTTCCTGTACTTCACGAATGCTGAGAGGTTGGATTCAGTCAGGATGCGCCGCATCTGCTCCGTGGTCAACTGCTCCACCGGCACGAACCGACCGATGCGGCCCATCAGCTCCCGTTCCATGCCGTAGGCGCAGAAATCCTCGGCGGTGCGCTGAGTGACCGTGGGATGGGACGGCTCGTCCCGCACGAAGCCGATAGGATCGGCGTATCTCTGTGCATCCCGCATCCTGCCGAACGCGCCGCCGAACAGGAACAGCAGATCGGCGGTGTTGATGGTCGCCCTCTCCGTGGTGACCTCCATCCCCTCCACCATCTTCAAAAGCGCGTGCTGCGTCCCCTGACAGTACGATTGACGCCAATCATTACCGTGAGCGGACAGCTTGTCCACCTCATCGATGAAAATGATGGCGTGTCGGACTCGAGGGTGCTCCTTGAAGCCCGCCAACAGGTCTGTCACGATGTCCGCCGCGTTTTTCCCGCGATACCCCGTCTCGGTGATGCCGGTGGCATCCACAGTGAGAAACGGCAGCCCGGCGATCCTGGCTGCCTCACGGATGATAGCCGTCTTGCCGCAGCCGCTGGGTCCATACAGCAGCAGATTGGTTCGGGGAACGCCGGCATCCCCGTTGGCGCGGAGCATCTGCTTCCAAACTGCCAGCGCCACGGCAGCCTTTGCCTGCTCCTGCCCGATGATGGACTTATCCAGTTCCTGAACGATGTGCTGCGGCGTGATAGATGGCGCAGATACAGCCTCCTCCGTGACCTCGTCAGACGCTTCCAAAATATGAAACGAGGTTTGGAGACAACCGCGGCAGACCATCCTGCCGGTGCTGCCCACCACATGATCGTTGCCGAGGATGTTGATGACGCCCTTGCACAGGGCGCAGCGCGAGACGACCGGGGTTCGTTTTTTCTTGCTCATGTGATCACTCCTTATTTCAGAATGATCGGGGGTGGATGTAAAAGACGTTTCTCCTTATTTTCATCATCAAACCTCCATGCAAAGTACTGATATGCCGAATGGCACGACACCCGTTTTCACACGCGGTGCTTTTCTCTGTGGTCGGCGCATAGAAAAAAAACGCACCTCTCCGTCTATTTTATGTCACAAATAATATTCATTTTTGTGACTTTGTCAATAGCGGATTTGCTGTTTCTGTACTTTTTGCGTCAATTCGTGCACCATGCATATATATCACCTGCATTTTGCACGCCATAATTGGACGTTTTGAACATATTTCATTGGTACGTCACACAAAACAAACGCAGGCGACTCCCGCTTACAACGGAGAGCCGCCTGCTGCTCGATGTTCATTTCAGCCTGCATTCGATCGACGCACGGACTATCGCCCCGCCCTGCCATAGCAGTCGCATATAAGCTCAATAATGGGGCGCAGTCTCGGAGGCACAAGAGAGAGTTTCTCTATCAGGTCCTTTTTGACCTCGGGCGCAAGCGTTCGGGACAGCTCCGCAATCTCGTCGATGGTAATCCTGTGCCTGTCCAGATCCGAAAGCGCGCTGATAACAACAGCGCCCTCATCCGAGAGGCCATCAAACAGCTTTGCCGCGGAATGAACCAGCAGCACCTCATGACCGGGGGCATATTCGACACGTGTCTTAGGGCCTGTGCTCAGGTACTTCGGCAGCTTCGGGTCTTCATCGGACAGACCGATCCTGCGCCTCGCAAGCTCTGTAGCCGGAAGTATCCTCCAGTGGTTTCTCCGGGCAAGGGCCTGCGCCACAGCTTCATGAGACGGCAGCGCAGGGACATCGTCACACTGTTTCGGGTTCAGCCGATACAGGCCCATGCAGATACGCTCTATACGCTCACTCTGCGCAAGGCGGGACAGCGCCTTGCGGACCGCATCATAGCTGCCCAGCGCATCGAAATCCTCCACAGCAAACACCGCATCGTGCGGCTTGGCATACATAAACGAAATGATCTCCCGTTCACACGCGTACAGCTGCTCCTGCATCGTCCCCACCTCCGTTCGTACTTGTCACAAATTATACTGGTTTTCGCAGAATTGTCAAGTTTGGCGCATTTCGGCTATTCCATTTCGAGGCAAGCTACCCACGTATCTTGCCCCACTATGCTGCAACCGCACGGCTCATGCAACAGGCTGCCGGCCCACATTTGGACAATCAGTGAATGATCAGTCGCCGATCCCTTGCACCAACATGGGACAGATATACCACATGTAGCCATCCCCCACAGCCAGGGAGGACAGACACTCTCCCCGCATCCATAGTATCAAGACAGAGGACAGATCCCCTTCCACGTGAGAGAAAACCGATACTCATTAGGCTTGCGGAGAGCCTTCATGCTCCGCACTTCGATCCATCCTCCGGCCTCAAGCTCCCGGATATACCGGCAGAGCGACGAGTGCGGGATGCCGTACTTCTTCGCCGCACTCCGGGGCAGGCGAAATTCGCGCCGCGGCCCGGCCTCCATCGCCATACACAGGAAACAGTATCGCGCTCCGTGGGAAAGCCGCTGAAACCGATACGACAGCAGCAGCGTATTGCCGAGCTGGATGAAACGCTTTTCATCGCAGTCTACCCGCGCCGTCAGCCACGGCCGGAGCGTCGCTCCGGCTTTTCTTCTGGAAGCGCTCATCTCGTCACCTCCCGTGCCGCAGTGCCTGCATCTTTCGCCGCCGGCATATAAGTGTTATTGGTGTTATTGGTCATGTGTGACCACCTCCATAGTGTAAGTCCGCTGCGCGCCGCGGCCAATAACACATTAGCCCATATTTCACCATAAATCAATGGATCTGCCCGTATATGGCGCACGCAAATGGGATCTTTCCATTTGCGTCAGTGTCCTATATGCAAAAGCAGCACAGCCCCGCGTGTTCCACGCGATGCCGTGCTGCTTTGTCGTGACAACGGAAGTCTTCAGTCCCCGTTCGCAGATTGACGATAACAAACTATGCAGATGTCAGACTACACCAACGCCGCATGAAGCACTGCCGCTAACATATTGCTTCCTCTCCGCGTCATGTAAGCTTAGTAAAGTTCAGTTCATCCATCTGGTCTGCCAGCCAGTCCATAGCCTCGGTTTCGTTGGAGAAGGAAGAGTCGAAGATAACAAAGTCGTTCTCACTGTAAGTCAGGTGGCCGTCATCGCCCATCATGCAGTCGGGGTATACAACAAAGATGACGTCCTCATAGGGCTCATCGTCCCAAGGATTGTCAAGTACGACCTTGGCAACGCCGATGATGCCGCAGTACCCGCTAAAACCGTGGGTCATATCAAAGAAGTAAGTGCCAGGCATCTTGGGCTCAAAGTAATACAGAGACCAGAACTCGGAATCCAGGACGGGCATGTCTTTGGTGAGAATGTCCTCGGCAGCATAAGACAGAGCGGAAGACATAGTCAACTCTTCAAAACGGGTACGCTCGGAAACGGACAGCCCGTCAGAGGGGCGGAAAAAGTCCTTCAGGCCGGAGACAGTATATGTCTTACTGCACTGCTCGGGGACAGTATAGCCCAAAGAAGCAAAATACTGCTGGTCGAAAACGGCAGTCAGGGTGATTTCATCGCCGTTGGACAGGTTGTAGTTATTGGCGAAGCTATAGGTCACACCCTTATACATCGCATCATCAGAGACCAGGCCGACAATGGCCTCGCCACCGCCAGAGGCACCGATGAGGGCAACGGAAATGACGTCCTCGGAGAAGGGGTCAAAAGGCAGGCCGTCAGCCAGGCCTTCCACGGTATAGGTGATCTTGCCGCCGCGCAGCTCGAAGTCCAGCTTCTCATTGGTAGGGTTATCGAAGCTGACGGTCAGCGTCACCTTGTCGCCGTTGGACAGGTTGTCGGACTTGTCTGCCACCACAGAGACTCCCTCCAGAGCGGCCCAGATCTTCTCGGTCTTCAACAGGTTCTCCTCGCTGAAAAGGGCTTCAACATCCTTATCGTTCTTGACGTCGATGCCGGCGATCTTCTGATACACGGAGTAGCTGTCAAAGGAATACTCCAAATGACCATATCCGTCTGCGCCGGATACGGCATCGATACTCACGTAATCTGTCAGGTCAATACTCTTGCCGCTGCAGGCGGTCAAGGTCAGCGCCGCCGCCATCAACAGCAGGGACAGGCAAATAGTTCGGAAATTCGTGTGTTTCATAATAGTCTCTCTCCTATTGTTTTTATTCACCCCTCATAGGGCCGCCATATCCATTCGATGTTGTCCAAGATTGTATCGTACTGCTCGATCATCGCCGTATATGTGTTCTGCGTTTCGGGCGTAAATTGGACGTCGGTGGGACGGCTGGCGACGAATTGCCGGATGATGCCGCTGGCGGGGTGTGCGTATGTGCCGAGGTACGTGTAGTCGGGCCAGTGCAGATAGTCCGTGCTGTCAGGGCCAAACAGCGTGACAGAAAATAATTCGCCCGCGCCTGCGGCATAGCTTTCGACCTCATACACGGTGTAGTACTCCCGCAGGCCGTCATCGCTGAAATTGTTGTCAATAATGACCTTACCCTCCCAATCCGCCGGGAAATGGAGGATAAGCTCCACCATCTCAACAGTAAAGTCGCTTTTGGGCGTGAACTCGTTGGGCTTCAATTCCAGCCGCTCGGCGGTTTTGACAAAGGTGTCGCCGTCTGTTTCGCCCGGGAAATAGTAATAATCCTCGTAATCGGCATCCATTCGGTCTTTATAAAACTGTTCTGCCTTACCGACATAAGAGATACCGGGACGCCCCATACAGCGAAGGTAGGTATCATTGATGAGATAGATTGAATCGTAATAGCTGCCGACATCGCCGACCAGCCGAAGGCCGTCATCGTCATAGGCGTAGAACTGGGCATCCGTCAGCCACTCCGCTGTCCCGGGATTGTTGGCTGTCAGAAGCTCAGGGATACTGTCCTTCTCCAGGTCAAAGGTGGTGTAATACTTGATCTCCAAGCCGCTGTCCGTGACACCTCGCCGGAGCAATTCTTCATAAGCAGCGTATGCCTCCGCCGCCTGTTCTTCCACCGACACTGCCGTTTGCACGACAGCATCCGACACATCGACAGCTCTGTCGACGACTGCATTTTTTGCCGCGGCTGCGCCGCCTGCGACCAGGCCTGCCGCCAGCACACCTGCGGCGATTTTGACCGCCAAACCGCCCGCGGCCTTGCCGGTGACCGCAGCCGCCGCGCCCGAAGCAACCACATCGGTTGCCGTGGCCGCGGCAGCGCCCGCCGCCGTAAGCCCGGCGGGCAGCGGCATCGCCTCGGCCTCCTGCCGCAGCAGCAGGGTCAGCAGCGCCATAGGTGCGAGGCCGTACAGCTTCGTGTCCTGCTTTTCCAGCGCTTCCACCTTGGACTTGACCTTCCGCCGCCCATAGTTCAGACGGCTTTTTACCGTGCCCTCTGACACCTGCAGCGCCTGGGCGATCTGTGACACAGACAGTTCATCCCGATAATACAGCAACAGACACAGCTTCTGATCCTCCGGCAGTCCGTCGATAATCTCCGCCACCAGGCGCACCGTCTCCTGATGCTCCAGCCGCACCTCCGGCAGATTCTCCTCCCGGTCGTCCGCCCAATCCGGCGCTGGGGCATCGTCCTTTTGCAGCTCGGTGAACAGGGCAGGTTTTTTCTTCTTCAGATAGTCCCGGCACTTGTTGGCCACGATCATATATAGCCACGAGGGGAATTTCTCCGCCTCCTTCAGCTGCGACAGTCTCCCAAGGGCGGCCAGGTACGCCTCCTGCGTCAAGTCCTCCGCGTCCTGCGAATTGCCGCAGACCTTCAGCGCCACGAAGTACACCTCCCGACAGGTGGCGTTATAGAGCTCCTCCCACGCGGCAGTGTCCCCCTGTACGGCGCGAGGAACAGTTTTCGCCCAGTTCACTCCTGCGCCTCCGCTTCCTCCGGGGCACGCAGTCGGACGACGGCCCGGATCAACGCGATAGGATAGGCGACCCAGCCCGTGATCATGGCCACCACCAGCCGCAGCATATAGAAGATGATCATGACAGGCAAACTTCCCACCAAGCCAAAGGTGATGACCTTACCACTGAGCTGCCAGCCGTAGGGTACACCGGCAAAAAAGATGGCAAAGAGCAGCACGCCCCACCATTCCTTGTCGCCGCTGCTGGTGGCAAGAATGACACCTACCACCACGCCGATCAGGCCCTTAATGATGAGCTTTTTCAGTTCTTCTTTTCTCGTGTTCATTTTGTTTCCTCCCGTTTCTCCTCTGCTTTGTTTGTGTTGTCCCAACCTCTGGGGAATTGAAGCGATTGAAACAGTGCTGCCAGCGCTTCCCGGATAAGCTGACCCAGCCGGTCCATATAGACGTACCTCCATCTCTGTGATGCCTATAAGACGAGCACGGGTCTATGACGGTTTTATGAAATAGAAAAACTTTTTTAGTTTCCAAATTCCGCCACCGTCAAGCGTATTGACCAGTATAGCGGTCAATATCTAAACCGAGTGTAGCATACAATAGCCTCAGTTGCAACCAATACTGGTCAAAAATTTGCCTGAGGTGAGAGAATGGAACAGAAAATCAGACGTGACCGCAATATGGGCGATAATCTGCGGCGGCTGCGGAAAACACACAAGCTGTCACAGGAGAAGCTGTGCGCCGAATTGCAGCGGCGTGGCTGCGACATCGGGCGCACGACCTACGCCAAGTATGAGTCCGGTGAGCTGAACATCCGCGCCAGTGTGCTTATCGAGCTGCGGAGCATTTACGACTGCGCGTATGAGGAATTCTTTACGGGGCTGGAGATGCGGAACGAGTAACGCGCCTCCCGGCATCCTCTTTCCTTTCGGATGCGCCCATAATGCAGAAATACGCGCAGCGATCTCCAACAAACTGAGCCGCGGCCAAATAGCCGCGGCTCAGTTTTGCACTGCGCCTTCCAGAACCGCACGCAAATAGAAATTTCCCATTTGCGTGCGCCTAAAACGCCGTAAGCTAGTGACGTCCGAAGTCCTCACCCGTATAATATAGCCAAATGCAGCGCTGTGTAATTTATCCTACAAATGGCAATACTATCCAGTACAGGGAGGGTACAAAATGGAACTCGACATTAAAAAGGATCAGGGCATCGCTCTGATCTGGCTGACTCGGGCAGAGTCCGCAGACCCCGCCGTCAGTGAACATCTGAAGCCGATCTACGCAGAGTGCCGCGCACAGGGGCTGATGCCTGTCGTCATGCACTCCGGCAGCGGAGATCTCTACGCCAACACCCGCGATCTGCTGGTCGATACCCGCCGCCGTCAGGCGGAGAAGGCGGTGCGGGCAGAGCGGGCGGCCTCACGCTGAGAATATAGGGAGGCCGATGGGCCTCCCTATATCACATTTGGCCTTGCATACCGCCGCAGCGTATGATACAATGTAGTCTATAATCAGATTGCATTATCTAAACAAAATTGGTAGGTCGAGGTGTGCTATGGAACAGAAAATTTCGGAAACCAGTGAGATCCTGCTGTATCAAAACGGCGACGACAAGGAGTACATCCGCGTTATCTTTCAAGATGAAAATTTTTGGCTGACACAGGCCGGTATGGCAGAGCTGTTTGACTCCAGCAAATCCAACATCAGCGAACACCTGACACATATCTTCGATGAGGAAGAACTTGATAAAGCCGCCTGCATGAGAAAATTCGGAATTTCCGAATTTTCTACGAAACCCACCCACTTCTACAACCTCGACGCCATCATCGCCGTCGGCTATCGCGTGAATTCCAAAAAGGCCACGCGCTTCCGCCAGTGGGCGACGAGGACGCTGAAAGAGTACATCCAAAAGGGCTTTGTGCTCAATGACGAGCTGATGAAAAACGGCCACCCCTTCGGCAAGGATTACTTCGAGGAACTGCTGGAGCGCATACGTGAGATCCGCGCCAGCGAGCGCCGGGCCTATCAGAAAATCGCAGATGTCTTCGAGCAGTGCAGCTACGACTACGACAAGAACAGCGAGACCACGAAAGCCTTTTACGCCTTCGTACAGAACAAGCTGCATTATGCCGTCACCGGCAAAACCGCCGCGGAGCTGATCTCCGAACGGGCCACGCTGGACAGCCCCACTATGGGTCTGACTAACTGGAAAGGTGCGCCGGACGGAAAAATTCTGAAAAGCGACACGCTGGTGGCAAAGAACTATCTGAGTGAAAAGGAACTGTCCCGTCTGAATCGCTTGGTGACCATGTTCATCGACTATGCCGAGCTGATGGCGGAGGATGAACAGTTGATGTCCATGCAGGACTGGCTGGAGGAGACGGATCGCTTCCTGACCAACAATCGCCGTCAGGTACTGGAGAGCAAAGGACACATCTCTCGAGATGCAGCCATGAAGAAAGTCGGTGCGATTTACGATGAATTCCGCAGGAAGCAGGACGCGGAATACATCTCCGAGTTCGACCGCGAGATAGCAAAATATCTGAAAGGCGGTGAGACTCAATGATCGAACGCTTTGACATCGCGGGCTACTGCCGCATCTCCGTGGATGAGGAGCTGGATCGGGACAACACCTCCATCGAGAACCAAAAGGCGATCATTACCGACTTCGTCAAGCATCGCTTTCCGGACAGTACCTTGACCTTCTACGAGGACCGCGACCGCTCCGGCTACACCTTCGAGCAGCGGGAGAATTACCAGGCCATGCGCCGGGGGCTGATGTCCCGCAAATATGACATCCTCATCGTCAAGGACTTCTCCCGCTTCTCCCGCCGCAACTCCCGCGGTTTGGTGGAGCTGGAGGACCTGCGGGACGCAGGCGTCCGCATCATCTCCATCGGCGACAATATCGACTTCCCCAACGACGATGACTGGCTGAAGATTCAGTTTCAATTCCTCATCAATGAGATGCCCGTCACCGACACCAGCAAAAAGGTCAGGTCCGTCATCAAGCGCCGCCAGACCGATGGCAAATGGCTCTGCGCCGCGCCCTACGGCTACCTCATCAACAAGGCGCAGCAGTTCGAGATCGTCCCCACCGAGGCAGACATCGTGCGGCAGATCTTTCAGCTTTACAACGATGGCTGGGGCTACAAGAAGATCGCCAACCACCTCACCGACCAGGGCATCCCCACGCCCCGTATGTCCGAGCGGGAGCGCCGCGAAGCCCAGGGCGAGAGCGTCAAGCGCGCCGCCAAGTCCGCGTGGGCCATCGTCACCGTGCAGGGCATATTGGACAACGATTTCTACATCGGCACGCTGCGGCAGGGCAAATACACCCGCCGGAAGATCAACGGCGCGGAGGTCAAGCGGGACGAGAGCGACCACCTGGTGTTCGAGCACCACCATCAGGCCATCATCGATTACCGCACCTTCGCCACCACCCGCGCCCTGCGCCAGCAGCGCACCACCAGCCATTACCGGGGCGTAAAGATCAACGATAACACCTACTCCGGCTTTCTCTTCTGCGGCGACTGCGGCAGCCCCATGTTTGCCATGAGCCGTTCCGATCTCAAGGACGCCTACCGCTGCGGCGAGTACCACAGGCGGGGTCTGAAGGCCTGCACCAGCCACCATATCCGGGTAGACAGGCTGGACCAGCTGCTGAAGCTGTATATCCAAAAGGTGAAGGACAACTCCGCTTCCATGCTGGAGCGGCTCAACGACGATCTTGCCCGCGAGCAGGAGGACGTGGCCGAGACGGAGCGCGCCGCCGAAAACCTGGAGCAGCTGCTGCTGGACGCGCAGGAGGAGCTGAAGGCCACCAAGCGCCAGCGCATCCGGGACATCATGAAGCACCCGGAAAACGAGGAAACGCTGGCGGAGACCTACGACGAGCTGGAAAACGACCTCCTGCACCGCATTGAGGGACTGCACCATCGGATCGCCATGGCTGAGGACAAGCGCAACACCATCATCCGGGTCAACCGCGCCGCCAAAACGGCTATGGAGGTCTTTGATGACCTGCTGCACAAGGAGCGGCTGGACCGCAGCGACCTGCAGCTCATCATCGACAAGATCAAGGTCTACGAGGATCACCTGGAGGTCTGGCTCAAGTCCGACATCGACACGCTGCTGCGCTGCGGCACGCTGCCTGAGGAGGGTGCGCCCGCCGCCGTGGAGGGTGATATTATCTCCTTCCCCAAAGACGCGGAGAGCGCCCCTCCCATCACCCTCATTCAACAGACCTCCAACCGCCCCGACAAGGTCTTTCGTGTCAATGTCATCAGCAACGGCGACCCGTTGGAGATCTACACCACCCGGGACGGGGAGGTCATCTTCAAGAAGTATTCCCTCATCAGCGGGCTGGAGGATTTTGCCGCCCAGTTCTGCGACACGCTGGCCCGCAGCACCGACTTCACCGCCGCCGTCACCGACCGGGACGCGGTCATCGCCATCGCCGGGGCGGGCAAGCGGGAGCTGCTGGGCAAGCGGATCTCCGTGGAGCTGGAGCGCATCATGGGCGAGCGCGGGGTGTACTGCGGGCCGGGGGTGGCCGTCAGCGACGAGAACGGGCAGTTCCGCGTCACCGTGGCCGCGCCCATCCTCTGCGAGGGCGACGTGCTGGGCGCGGTGCTGTTCCTCTCCGCCGATGACCGCACCGGCGGCGAGACGGAGTGCAAGCTGGCCCAGACCGTGGCCGCCTTTCTGGGCAAAAATATGGAGAGCTGAGGGACAGCAAAACACCGCCCGCCCGGGAGACCCGGGCGGGCGGCGGTTTGCTTATTTCAGGGAGTAGGCTTTTATCATCTTCCTGATTTCCTCCGGTGAATTGTACATCATCACATCAATGATGGAAAGGCCCGGCTCAAAGCGGCCAATGCCCTGCGTATCCGGCAGCAACTCAGGCTGAAGAAATTCCAGTTTGATCCCTGCCTGCCGGTATTTTGACTTGTCAAAAAACGCTTCGCCTCCGGGTGCATTGACGTATTCATCCGCTCCCAATGTCCTGCATATCTCCAGCGCCCATTCATCTGGCTCACAATCACTTGGAACATTCAATCCCATTTGAGAGAAAATGTCCCAATCCAAATCCAGGCCCATGTACTTGCACGACTCTACCACACTTGCAACACTCATCTCGACCAGCGAGTCCGTCTCCCTGTCGATCACGCTGCGGACGATCTCCATCGCCTCCCGATAGTACGGCGCCCGCTTTTTATATACCTCCAGCTGGGCCAGCAGCTTCTGCCGCCAATCGGTACTGTTATTGATGTGCATATCGCAAATAGCCGTTTTCTGCGGGACCTTTACCACCGGGACAGAAATATACGTCGATCCCTCTGCGATGTTGATGATCCTGTTCCTGTTCATCCAGCCGCGGCGTTCAAACTGCGGCGTATTGAAGAAAATAAATTTGTCACAGGCCGCTATCAGCTGAAAATAACCGATATACGGGAAAAAGTACGGCTGCATGATCCCTAACTTCATATCTCTTCACCTCTCCTGACGGCGATCTGTTCCCGGGCGCAGTCCAGCGCCGCGCGCACCACCTGGTCCATGTCGTAGTAGCGGTACTCGCCCAGCCGGCCGCCGAAGATCACGCGATGCTCCCGCTGCGCCAGCTCACGGTACGCCCGGTACAGCGCCGCGTTCTTCCCATCGTTGACGGGGTAGTACGGCTCGTCTCCCGGCCGCCACTCCGCGCTGTATTCCCGGGTGATGACGGTCTTCGGCTGCGTGCCGTACACAAAATGCTTGTGCTCGATGATGCGGGTGTAGGGCGTCTCCGCGTCGGTGTAGTTCACCACCGCGTTGCCCTGATAATTGTCCGTGTCCAGCAGCTCCGTCTCGAAGCGTAGGCTGCGGTATTCCAGCGCACCCAATCGGTAGTCAAAGTACGCGTCGATGGGGCCTGTATACAGCACGCGCTCCGCCAGGGCCGACAGTTCCTCCCGCCGGGGGAGGAAATCCGTGTGCAGATGCACCGGGATGCCCTCCAGCATCCGCTCCACCAAGGCGGTGTAGCCGTCCTCCGGGATGCCCTGATGGTAGGCGTTGAAGTAGTTGTTGTCATAGGTGAACCGCACCGGCAGCCGCCGGATGATGAACGACGGCAGCTCCGTACACGGACGCCCCCACTGCTTCTGCGTATACCCCTTTATCAGCTTCTCGTAGATGTCCCGGCCCACCAGCCGGATGGCCTGCTCCTCCAGATTTTGCGGTTCGCCGCCGGAGGCCTCCTGCTGCCGCCGTATCTCCGCCCGGGCCTGGGCCGGCGTCGTAACGCCCCACATCTGGTGGAACGTATTCATATTGAAGGGCAGGTTGTAAAGCTCCCCCTTGTAGTTGGCGATGGGGCTGTTGGTGAACCGGTTGAAGCGAGCGAAGCGGTTTACATAACTCCATACTGTGTCGTCGTTCGTGTGGAAAATGTGCGCGCCGTAGCGGTGGACGGCGATCCCTTCCACCGTCTCGGTGCAGGCATTCCCCGCCACATGATCCCGCCGGTCGATCACAAGACAGCGCTTGCCGGCGTCCGTCATCTCTCGGGCGAACACCGCGCCGAACAGGCCCGCGCCCACGATAAGATAGTCGTACTCTCTGCTCATAGCTTCAATTTCCCCGCCAAAAAGGCCTCGTACCGGTCACAAATCTGCTGCACATCGTCCCCAAACTCGATCTGCCGGCCCTTGTGCAGCCACAGGATCTTGCTGCACAGCTGCCGTACCTGGGTAATGGAGTGGGAAACCAGGATGGTGGTCGCGCCGGACGCCAGGATTTCCCGCATCTTCGCCTCGCTCTTCTTCCGGAACGCCCCATCGCCCACGGACAGTACCTCGTCCAAAATCAGGATGTCCGGCTGCACCAGACTGGCGATGGAGAAAGCCAGGCGGCTCTTCATGCCGGAGGACAGCTGCTTGAACGGACGGTCCTCAAATTCCTTCAGCTCCGAAAACTGCATGATCTGCTCGTACATCTCGTCCATGAATTTGCGGGTGTAGCCCAGCATAGCGCCGCGGAGATACGTGTTCTCCCGCACCGTCAGGTCGCCGTCGAACCCGCTGGCCAGCTCCAGCAGCGCCGCGATCGTGCCCTCCCGGTAAACGCTGCCCTGGGTGGGCTCCATGATGCCGGAAATCACCTTCAGCAGCGTGGACTTACCCGCGCCGTTGGTGCCGATAATCCCCAGCATATCCCCCTGCTCCAGGGTGAAACTGATGTCCCTGTCCGCCCAGAATTCCTTGACGTGGTAGTCGTGGCGCAGCCTCCGCAGCACGTATTCCTTCAGTCCAATGTCCTTGAAATCCCCTGTGATATAGCGGATGGAGACATCGCGGACCTCTAAAATGCTCATTTCCGCCTCCTTACACGTAGTACAGAAACCGCGTGTTGTACTTCTTATACATCCAGCAGCCCAAGCCCAGCACCGCCAGCACATCTGCCGCCATCAGCAGGTGAAACCACACTGTCGGGATCGCGCCGTCAATGACGATCTTCCGGAAGTAGCGGATAAAGAGGTATATCGGGTTGACGAGGAACAGGCACTGCACCGTGTAGTCATAGTGGTCGATGGTGTAGAAGATCGCGGAGGCGTACAGCAGGATCTGGGTAAAGATGCCCCAGAGGTACTGGATGTCCCGGAAGAACACATACAGCGCCGACAGTATCAGGCCCACACCGATGTTGAACAGCACCAGCAGGCAGACGGGATACAGCAGCAGCAGGAATTTCCAGGTAAACAGAATGTGGTCAAGCCCGCAGAACACGAAGAAAATGCACAGCGTCAGGCTGAAGTTGATCAGCGTCTGCACGTTTTTGGAGAACAGGAACAGGTACTTGGGGATGTTGACCTTGGTGAAGATGGCCGCGTTGTTCACAAGGGATGTCATCCCCTGGGACGTAGACTCGTTGAAATAAGAGAACACCAGGTTGCCGCAAAACAGGTAGATGGTGTAATGCTCCATGGTCCTGCCGAAAAACTGGGTGAACACCAGCTTCATCACCAGCAGCATGAGCAGCGGCGAGAGCAGACTCCACGCCATGCCCAGTACCGTGCGTTTGTATTTTTTCTTGAAATCACGCTTCACCAGCTCCTCAAAGAGAAAGCGGTGGCGCAGGTATTGCTGCATCATGTCAAAATCCCGACGGCGCGTCTTTCGCGCCTGCTCCATTGGTTTCGCTTCGGTCTATTACTTCGCCGCCCCGGTGTAGGTCTCAAGCAGCCAGTCCACCGTGTCGGCCAGCGTATACTGCGGTCTCCATCCCATCTGCGCATAGAACAGGGACGAATCCATCTCGTCGATAAGCGCCGCGTCCCGCTTCTGCCGGGTGATGGACACCCGCCAGCCGTACAGCCGCTGTGCCTCTTTCTGGATGATGGGCGCGATGTCCTTCAGCCGGGTCGCCTGCTCCGCGCCGAAATTATACAAGGGCCGCCATGCCGTCGGCTCTTTCCGCAGCAGCGCCCGTATGCCTGCGGCGGCGTCCCGTATGTCCAGCATGGAGAACTGCTGCTCTCCTCCCATGACGGTGAGTGCGCGGTCGTGAATGGCCCGCATGGTCATCTGCGACACCAGCCGTGCCTCCATGCCGACGCCGATGAGCCCGGCCATACGCAGCACCGTATAGCGAAAGCCATACGCCTCCGCCGCCTGGCGGGTCAACAGTTCCTGGGCCGCCTTCGCCAGGGCATACGGCGAGGCCGGCATCAGCTCCGCCGTCTCCGTCCAGGGAGTCTGCTCATTCTGGCCGTACACGCTGCGAGAGGAAATGTCCACCCATGCGATCTCTTTTCCGGATGTGCCCGCCTTTTTCAGCAGCGTACCGGTCAGATCCAGCGCCTCCGTCAGCTCCTGTCCGTTCTCCTGCCTGGGAAACGCGCCGTGGACGATCACGTCACCGTCCGCCAGGGGCATCTGCGCTAACTCGTCCCAGGAGCAGCATTTCATATTCGCATAGCCCTGCCAGCGCCGGGTCAGTGCCTGTGGCTGCCGCGTGACCGCGACGATCTCCGCCTGCGGGTCGGCCCGCAGGGTCTGTTCGATCAGTTCACTGCCCAAAACACCGGCCGCGCCGGTCACGATCAGCCGCATACCGCACCTCTTTCGCCTGCAATATCTTCCTTCACCACGGCAAACGGCTCGACGGTGCAGCCGTCGCCCACCGTGACGCCCGGCGCGATCCGCGCAAAAGCGCCCACGGTGACGCCGCGGCCCAGCACCGCGCCCTCACCGACCCAGCTGTCGTGCAGCAGCACGCAGCATTCGCCCAGCACCGCGCCGTATTCCACCGTGGCGGAGTGCAGCAGGCAGCACCGGCCCACCGTACTCCCGGCGTGGATATAGCTGTGTCCCATCACCGTGCAGCCGGCCTCCACCGCCGCCCCGCGTTCGATGACCGCGGTGTCGGCGCAGTACGTATACAGCGCCGCCCGTTTTTCCTCCGGCAATCTCTCCAGAAAGCGTCCGCGCTGTGCTGCCGTCTCCAGCGCGTTGACCAGCCCGTCGCCCTCCTCCAGCCGGATGTCCTCCATCCGGCCGATCACATCGCAGCCGTCGATGTCCTCCGGCAGGCACGCCAATTCCTCGTCCGCGAAGCCCCGCACGTCCCACTTCATACCGCTCTCGTTGCTCCGGAGCATCTGGCAGCAGACGCTCTGACCCAGGCGGCCCGCGCCGGCGATGACCACGCTCCTGACATCCGCCAGCACCGTATTTTTCGGCAGGGCCACGTACCGGGAGAAGTCGATGTAGTTCAGCTTTCTGCGCGCCGCGCCGCCCTGCTCTGTTTTCGGGAAAACCTTCTCCAGCCTCCGCCGTATCTCCTGCTGCCGCTGTTCATCGGAGGGCACATACGTTTTCCCCTCCTTCCGGCAGCGCAGCGCCTCGAACATATCCCTCCAATAGACCACAGACGCTTCCGGATGGTGATGCTCCCGTATCCACGCCACGGCCCTGTCGGACGGCAGCGGCCTTACAAATTCCTCAAAGGACATCTTTTCGATGTCGTCCGTGCACCCCAGCTCGATGCCACTGGCTGTAAAGCAGGTATAGACCGGGTTGTCCCGTGGCAGGAACACCTTATTCCCCACGTAGAGGGAGCGGAAAATATTCCCCAGCGCGTTCTGCCGGTGGGCCCCGTACACGCTGACATCGATGTCGCACAGCGCGTCGGTATACTTCTCCGCCGGCATAAGGCGCTTGAGACACACCGCCTTGTCGCCGAAATAGCCGTCGGCCCGCTTCTGCACCTCCGCCACGTACCCGTTCTTCTGGTTGTACCAGTCGTTGCCGTAGCTCAAGGGCAGCACCACGCGGATGTTCTCGTTCCGGTACTGCGCCAGCGCGTCCAGCAGCTCCAAATGGTGGTTGAACGCATAGGCGTTGTGCGCCACCTGGATATAGACCTTGCCGTTGGCCCGGGGCGCACGGCCGCGAAGGGATTCCATAGACGCAAAGGCGTTCTCCGAAAGGGGATAGGGCGTATAGAACACCTTGGCCCTTTGGCCGAACTGCTGGTGATAGACCTCCTCGTCCGGCTCAAAGATCACACACACATAGGGCATATTTTTCCGCCCGTGGTAGTTCACAAAGTTGATCGCCCAGCTCTTCGGCCCGCGCTCCTGCTTCCGCCAGTTATACAGGTCGATGCCCCGGATGATCCAAACGGACTTCCGCATATATTTGCGGAACAGCAGCGGGATCAGCACCCTCTTGGCGCCGGACATCAGCCCGTGCCAAATGATATAGTCCGCCGCGTCGAATTCCTCGCAGATGGTACGAAACCTCTGGCGCAGCGAACCCATTACCTCCTTGGAGTTGCCGTATTCCAGCAGCCTTCTGTCCTCTCCGCCCACCTCGTCGCAGTAGAGGAAGCGATGCTCCTCCTCCGGGAAATTGCTTCGGATCATGCGCGTATAGGTGTCCATCATACGCACGCTGGACAGCGATACGTGTAAAAAGCGCATTTCTTCCCCTCCTGTGTTGTTTCTTTCTCCATATCGGTCATAAAGACCGCAGGCGGCGCACACACCTGCGCCACGTCAGCTTTATCAGCTCAAGCGGCAGCAGCACCACGCAACACCAGCCGCCATCCTCCCCCCGGAGTTGGGCCGCCTCGCCCTGCATGGTCTCCGACCGTCCAAGCACCGCCCGCACCCACGCCTTCGCGTACAGCTCTCTGCGGAAGCGGGAGAAAACGATCCTCCGGCCGAATTCCTCATACGCATACCGCTCCATGGCCCGTGTGATCTGCACATCCCGCACTATGGAGGCCTCCCCGGCCAGCTGGGACGTAACGTTGCCGCCCTGCAACGCCGGCACGTAGCGGTACACGCTCATGGGCTGGTCAAAGCAGTAAAAATCGCCCTGCAGCAGAAAGATAAGCATGGCAGTCCTGTCGGAGATCATGGTGTCCGCCTCCGTCAGAACGGAGTAATCGTGGGCGGGTGCTCGGAAAATATTCCGGCGCATCAGGCTGGACGCCTGGCCAGGCAGATGCACCCCGTCAAAGTCCGCCAGTGTGAATACCCGCTTCTGCCTGATCCATTCCGGCTTTCCCCGGATGGCGCAGCCGTTTTCATCCACGCACCGTATCCGGGAGGTGCAGCCGATGAAGCCCGGCGACTCTCTGAGAAATGCCGCCTGTTTTTCCAGCTTGCGGGGGTCGATCCAGTAGTCGTCGCCCTCCAGCGACGCGATGAGCTCTCCCCTCGCCTGCTGCAGCAGCAATACGGCGTTCCGCGCCGCGCCTACGTTTTCCGGCCTGATAAATGCTTTGATAATATCCGGGTACGCCCGTGCGTACTCCGCCACGATGTCGCTCGTCCCGTCGTCGGATGCGTCGTCCCCGATCAGCAGCTCATAGGGGAAGGACGTCTCCTGGGCCAACACGCTCTCGATGGCCTGGCGAATATAACGCCGCTGGTTGTACGCGATGAGTATCACGCTGACCAGCGGCTTTTCATCGCACCGTTTCCTCTTATCGTTCATAACCATACACCCGGTCAAAACGGCTCATGGAGACGCCGGACGTCAAATGGGCAGAACAGCATATTCCGTCCCTCCGTGTCCTCCACCCGGATCAGCATCTGGATGGCCCGGATCACCTCCGCCAGCTCCTCCAAACTTTGCCCTTTTATGTGGGTACGGAACACAGACTGGGTCATGGCCGCGTCGTCGGCGATCACATCGCCCTCTGTTTTCAGGTACTCCGCCGCCAGAACGTTTTCCAGCGCCAGCACCCGCTCCCGGCCGCTCAGGCGACCGATGACGCCGCTCCTCGCGGTCATGTTGAAGATGCCGCTGTAGCCCCGCATATCGGAATAGACCTCCCGAAGCGTCCCCTCGCCCATGCTTCCGGTGAGGGCAAAGCGGATCATCATCTCCAGATAGTCCACCCCATAGGCATCGCGGATGTTGTGATAGTCGCACAGGGCGTTGAGCCTGTAGCCGCACTCGAAAAAGGTGACCCTGTCCGGCGCGGCGATGCCCTGAAAGAAAACACAGCCGTTGGACGCGCCCACGCGCGCCAGCAGCCGCCTGAACCCGGGGTCGCTCTGCCGCAGGAACAGGTTCATATATTTGGAGGGCATCAGCGACAGGTCATACTGGGATGTGACCCGCTCATGCTCCCTGGTGGGATAGCGATCCCGGAGGCAGACAAAGCTGATGACGCCGTCCTTGATGACGTACACCGCCGTGACCTCGCGGCCCACCACATATTCCTCCGCCACGATCTGCCCGCTGGGGGACTCCCGTACCGCCAGCGCCACGGCCTGCCGCAGCTCTGCCTCATCGGTGCAGATCGTCACGCCCACCCCGCCGCCGCCATCCCGGGGCTTGATGATGAGCGGATACCGCAGCGCCCGCAGCTCGTCCGCTCCCAGGGTTGGCGTTATCCCATAGCTCTCCGGCACATCGATGCCCGTCCGCTTGCAGCTTTCCTTGAAAAACACCTTGTCGAAGTTCAGCCGCAGCTGCTCCTCCGACGCATAAAAAGGCTTTCCGCACAGGGCGCAAAGCTCTTTTGTCCTCTTCAGGTTGAACTCATGCACGCCGGTGAAGATACCGTCCACGCCCTCGTCCCGGACGCGCTCCGCCAGGCGCTCCACCTCCGCCGTGCTGATGTCCCAGTATTCGTCCGCCATGAGCTTGGCCGGTGACCTCTCCGGTGGGACGTTGTCCGTCACGATGGTGTAGACTCCCATCCGTTTGGCCGCACGCACAATGTCCGGCGTTGCCGCCGGACGGCCGCCCATGATGAGCAGCTTTTTTCCTGCTACGCTCTGTTCCATCCTGTTCTCTTCCTCACTTATCGCGCTCCATGACGAGCTTTTTCACCCTGGCCCGCAGACCGCTTCCCGGCGGCAGCAGTGCGTTGATGACCTGCTGCTTCACCCGCCGGCCCGTGTCCGGCTCAAAATGCACGCGAGGCAGCTCCAGACAGGCCAGCGATGCCCGCCGCTTCGTGTAGTACACGCCGAACAGCCGCTCCGCCAAATACCCGTCCACCCGCAGCTCCTGGGCGCTATACCCGCTGAGATCAGCGGTCTCGTCAAACTCCCGCAGGATCGGGAACAGCCAGCCGCAGTAGTCGAAAAACGTCTCCCGGTCCATGATATAGATATTGCCCCAATAGCATATCGTTCCCGACAGATAGTGCTCCATGGCCTCCGCGTACTCCGGGTATCTTCGGGCCACGATGCGCTCCGCCAGCTCCAGATCCTTCGCTCTGTGGAACGGCGCCGCACCGTAGTGTTCCCGCACGGAGACGTGCATATCCTCCCCTACGGGCGCAATGAGCTGGTATTGCCCGATCAGCCCGGCAAACGTACCGTAGCCCAGCTTCTCCAGAAGTGGCCCGTCGGGCTCGGACCGGATGATATATGGCCTGCGGCAGTGCGTGTCGGGGTAGAGATACCGCCGGTAATGGAAAAAGCCGTAGTATTCGGCGTCCGCATTCTTCCAGGCCCAGTACTGGCCCGTCAGCTCGCAGTAGCGCCTGTTCAGGCGGGAGATATTCTCTCCGCTGTCATCCCGGATGTAACCGTCCAGCGGCCGGTCAGCCAGCGCCGCCCCCACATGGATGGGATACAGCAGGCCGCCTTCAGGCACGGGAAACGCCTTGTGGCACGAGACGAATATTCGGATGTCAGGCGCGTGTCTCTCAGCCATGGGCATCTTCCCTTTTCTCTGCATCTGTCAGCCATACACGGGCCGCCTGCAGGCGCGTCCCGTCGTTTACAGTCCTTCGATCACGTCGCAGACGCGGTCCACCTGCTCCAGTGTCAGGTCCGCGTACAGCGGCAGACACAGGATCTCCTCCGCCGCCTTCTGCGCCACCGGTGTCTCCTGCACCGGGTAATTCTGCCGTACCAGCGGGAACGATGAGGTCAGCGGATAGAAATACTTCCGGGCGAAGATCTCCCGCTCCGCCAGCGCCGTCAGCACCGCGTCCCGGCCATAGCCCAGCTGTTCCGGCAGGAAGCGCACCGGCATATAGGCGTAGTTGGACACCACGCCCATCTGCTCTGGGGACAGCACGACACCGTCCCGCCCGCTCAGCCGCTGGCGGTAACGCTCTGCCGCCTGACGGCGGCAGGCGATCTGCTCGTCCAAATGCCGCAGGTTGCAAAGCCCCATAGCGGCGGAGAATTCCGTCATCTTGGCGTTGGTCCCCAGCATCTCCGACTGCTCGCCGTCGTACATACCGAACCGCTCCCACGCCGTGAAAAACGGCTTCAGCGTCCCATCACCATAGGTAAGGCAGCCGCCCTCCGCCGTGTGGAACACCTTGGTGGCGTGAAAGCTGAACATGGACACGTCGCCCATGGCTGCGGCGCTGACGCCGTTTTCGCTGATGCCGAAGGCGTGGGCCGCGTCGTAAATGACCTTCAGCCCGTGTCTGTCCGCGATCTCCCGGATGGCCTGCCAGCGGCAGATGTGTCCGTACACATGGACCGGCAGGATCGCCACAGTCTTATCCGTGATCAGCGTCTCCAGCTTCTCCGGGTCTAACGTGTACTGCTCCTCCTCGATGTCGCAGAACACCGGCGTCAGCCCTGCCCGCGCAATGGCCAGCGTGGTCGAGCCATAGGTAAACGGTGTGGTGATGACCTCACCGCCCCGGGGGAATTGGGCCAGCGCCGCCTCCAGCGCCTGGTGGCCGTTGCAGAACAGCGACACGTTCTCCACCTGGAAATACGCCCGCAGCGATGCCGCCAACTGCTGGTGCTTCGTGCCCATGTTGGTCAGCCAGCGGCTGTCCCATATATCCCGGATCTCCTCCACGTACTCCTCAAAGGGCGGCATAGAGGATCTCGTTACCAAAATCTTGTCCATCGTCTGTCCCTCCCGCTTCCCGGCGGTATACAGGACCGTGCTCCCGCTGCCATCAGCGGCCGGTCCAATGCGAATGTTCTTTGCTTCGCAAAGAACGAACCCCACAGGGGTTCAGCACATAATACATATTCTGTATTATTATACCCAAATAAAGGGCAGAACGCAAGAACTTTTCCCACGCGAACAGCATATATAGTGCCCGCCCGGGAGACCCGGGCGGGCGTTCGTTCACTTTTTCCGCTTCCGACGGCAGCGCACCGGCTCATTTCGCCGCGCGCTGCGCAGCGCCGAGCGCTCCTGCTCCGTCACCTGGGGCACAGTCCGCCGCCCCTGCCACTGGCCGTCCTTCCGCTGTACCACCGCCATACGCACGGGAAACCGCCCGTGCTCCTCGCAGCAGAACGTGCCGTAATACAGCTCCTTCCCCTGGGGATACCAGCAGCTCACCGTGCCCCGGCGCTGGCAGATGGGGCAGGTCACGAACCGCGCCGAACGGCTGTTCAGCACATCCTCCCGGTCCGGACAGCACTCCGTCCGCTGCCGGGCCTGCTTCGGATACTCCAGCGTTGTCAGCGATCTGCCCCGCACCCGGCGCGCCTTCTCCTGCTTCGGCTCTTCCACCGCCTCCGGCTTGATCCAGCCGCTGACCAGCGCCGCATACATGGCGTCGTGCAGCGCGTTGTGGTACTCAAACACCTCCGGTATCCCGCAGTACGCCACCGCGTTCTCCAGCGCCAGCCGCCGCCCCGTACCGATGCCCAGCGTGCGGTTGAACGACGCCTGCAGGTCCACGTATTCCGGCATCTCCAGCAGCGGCAGCTTCCACAGCCGGGCGTTTTTCGTCAGCACGCCGTCGTCCTGTCCGCCCCAGCCGGCAAACACCGTCTCGCCGCCGCACCACGCCAGGAACGCCTCATACCCCTCCGCAAAGGGGACACCCTCCGTCATGGACAGCCTGCCGTCCGGCAGCTTCCGGGCGATGGGCGACAGCTTTTTCTGTATGGCCGGTTTTATGTAAACATTAAAGCGCCCCGACAGCGGCGCACCCAGGTGGTCCAGCCGCACCGCGCCGATCTGCAGGATCTCCTCCATCCCGCCGCCGTAGGGCTGACTCCACTCCAGATCCAAAACGATCATCGTACTCCACGCTCTCTCCTGTGAAAATATAAATTCCTCCGTATTGTATCACTTTTCCCCCTGCCGCGCAACCTCCTTCACGTTCTCCCATTTTTTGGAATTATGTAAGCCCGGCTTGCGCGGCGGCCCGTCCCCGTTTCCCCTTCCCATGTGCAAAACTCGCGCAAATCTACGCAAAATATGCACAAAAGGGCTCTGCTGAGAAATTGAAAACTCCCACCCCTCGATGATATACTATATGTGTTAAATTGCGCGTTCCACCGTGCGCGTGCGCCGTTTCCATTTCCTTTGCATGGGATGTGAGAATTGCTATGGAGCTATGCCGTATGTCCGCTGTGTTCGCCGCCGCCGATGCCGCGCGTCCCCCTCACAGCGACCCCACTCAGGCTATTTATATCGTTCTGGCCGTCCTGCTGGTCATCGCCGTTCTGGTAATGCTCCGCATGAGCGGCCTGCTTCGCGCGCTGCGCCGCCAGCGGAACGACAGCGTCCCTGCCGATGACCTGCTGGGTGACAACAGCCGCTTTCTCCGCCGGGATAACCTGGTGGGCTCGTTCCGCATCGACCTGACGGCGGATACCGTTTCCGGCGGCTGTAAGCCCGTTTTTGGGTTCCCCTCCAACCGCTACGACGGCCCGCTGGACGAGCTGGCCGACCGTATGCGCCGGCTGGTGCATCCCTCCATGCAGGACGCCTTCTTCAACCAATTCCGCCGTCAGAACCTGCTCTTCCTCTACGACAGCGGCACCTACTCCGTCCGCGAGCCCTATCTCTTCCTGCTGGAGGGCAAGGGCTACGCCTGGCTCCGCATCTACGCCGAGCTGAACCGCGACCCCCACACCGGCCACATCATGGCTTTGGGCTACGGCCTGGACATCAACCGCCTCAAGCGCCTGGAGGAGATCGGCGAAACGCTCATCACCACCGAGTATACCCGCATGGGCCTGCTGGATGCGCACTCCGGCTGGTATCTCCCCTTCCGCACCGGCCACGAGCTCTCCGGCACGGTGGACGAGGACGCCGGCTTCCGCAGCTACGAGGGCGATATGCTCCATGACCTCGAGAGCCTTATGTACCCTGCGGAGTACAAGGACCTTCGTCCCTCTCTTTCGCTGGACCGCATCGTCGCCGCCCTGGAGCACCAGCCCTTCTACGACCTGACGTTCCGCACCGCTCCCACGGCGGAGCGCCCCATGCGCTACCTGAAGCTGCGCTACCGCTACCTCAACGACCTGCGGGAGAGCATCGTCATCACCTCTGTGGACATCTCCGCCCTGGTGGCCACCACCATCGACCCCCTTACCGCCCTCTACAACTCCCACGGCTTCGTCCAGCGTGTGGACGGCTGGCTGCAGGACAACCCGGGCCGCCCCTACCGCCTGATCTTCTTCGACTTCGACGATTTCCGCTACATCAACGCCACCTTCGGCCACCAGGCCAGCATGGACCTGCTCCATGACAGCGGTCTCCACCTCCACGAGCACGACGGCCCGAGCTCCTTCTCCGGCCACCTGAACTCGGGCCAGTTCGTCCGCTTCTGCGCCGTGGACGACGGCCTCACCCCGGAGGAGAGCTACGCCCTGTTCCTCAAGCACTATCGCCGCTACAAGCTGGATTACCCCATTCATATCCACGTGGGCGTCTACGACCTGTGCGAGCCGGACTGCGACGCCTACACCATGATCTACAAGGCCCTGCTGGCCCAGCAGACCATCCTCGGCGACCAGACCCGGCGCATCGCCTACTACACCGCGGACATGGGCGAGCGCTCCCAGCGGCGGCACACACTCCTCAGCGATGTGCGCACTGCCCTGGAGGAGGATCAGTTCCAGGTCTGGTTTCAGCCCCAGTTCAACTACACCAGCGGCACCCTCATCGGCGCGGAGGCCCTGGTGCGCTGGCAGCATCCCACCCGCGGCCTGGTCTCCCCCGGCGAGTTCATCCCTCTGCTGGAGCACAGCAACCTGATCTCCCGGCTGGACCGCATCGTGTGGGAAAAGGCCTGCCGCTGGGTCAGGCGCTGGAGCGATATGGGCCTTCACTTCCCCGTGTCCGTCAACATCTCCCGCAACGAGCTGCAATTTCACGACCTGTGCGGCGGCCTCATCAGCCTGACCTCCCGCTATCAGCTTTCCCCCTCCCAGCTCCATTTGGAGATCACGGAGAGCATCTGCGCGGAAAACACCGAGCTCATGTCCCTTCAGATCGCCCGCCTGCGTCAGGCCGGCTTCACCGTGGAGCTGGACGACTTCGGCGCGGGCCATTCCTGCCTGAACATTCTGAAGGACATCCCCGTGGACGTGCTGAAGCTGGACATGAAGTTCCTCTCCGGCTACAAGGACGACGACCGCACCCGCACCATCCTCTCCTCCGTGATTTGGATGGCCCGCGGCCTGAACACCGAGGTCATCGCCGAGGGCGTGGAGACGGAGCAGCAGGCCCAGGGCCTGCGCCGCCTGGGCTGCCGCCGGATGCAGGGCTACTGGTTCGCCCGCCCCATGACGCCGGAGGAGCTGGAGCACCACCTTCTCTCCGGCGAATACAAGCTCTTTGAATGATCATCAAGAAAGGAGGCGCGTTATGGCCTATATGCGTTTGGGCGACCTGCTGATCGCCGCCGGTGCGATCACCGACGAGCAGCTGCAAACCGCGCTGCAAGCCCAAAAAAACAGCGGCCAGCGGCTGGGCGACGTGCTCATCGACAGCGGCATCATCACCCAGCGTCAGCTCATCGACGCCCTGCAGCTGCAGCTGGGCGTGGACTACATCGACCTGACCCGCGTCTCCATCCCGGTGGAGCTGGCCAAATACGTCCCCCGGGCCATCGCCAAAAAATACTGCGTCGTCCCCGTCAAGCTGGTGAAGGACGAGCTGTACGTGGCCATGAGCGACCCGCTGGACTTTATGGCCCAGGAGGAGCTGAAGGCCGCCTCCCGCAAGCAGATCATCCCCATGATCTCCACCCGCCGGGCCACGGAGCAGGCCATCGCCACCCTCTACGGCAACGAGGGCACAGCCCGCGTCATCGAGGAGATGAAGCGGGAGGCCGGCGACACCGGTGCGGACATCGTTCCCGCTCAGATGGTCTCCGGCCCGGAGGACGCCGACGCCGCGCCCACCATTCGCTTCGTCAACTCCCTCATCGAGCGGGCGTTCAGCGAGCGGGCCAGCGACATCCATCTTGAACCTCAGGACGGCGAAATGGTGGTCCGTATGCGTATCGACGGTCTGCTCCACAGGATGCTCACCGTCCCCGCCAACCTGCAAAGCACCGTTATCTCCCGCCTGAAGATCATGGGCGGTATGAATATCTCCGAGCGCAAGATCCCCCAGGACGGCCGGGCTATGATCCGCCTCCGCCAGCACGAGCTGGATCTGCGTATCTCCTCCATGCCCACCATCTACGGCGAGAAGATCGTCCTGCGCCTGCTGGACAAGTCCCGCCGCGACATCAGCCGGGAGAGCCTCGGTCTCACCGGCGAGGACCTGCGGAAATACGACGCCCTGCTGCAGAACAGCTCCGGCGTTATCCTCATCGTCGGCCCTACCGGCTCGGGCAAGTCCACCACCATGTGCGCCATGCTCCAGCAGCTTTCCAGCGAGGAGACCAACATCATGACGCTGGAGGACCCGGTGGAGTACGACATCCCCGGCGTCAGCCAGTGTCAGATCAACGAAAAGGCGGGCATGACCTTTGCCGCCGGACTGCGGGCCATCCTCCGGCAGGACCCGGACATCATCTCCGTGGGCGAGATCCGGGACGGCGAGACCGGCTCTATCGCCATCCGCTCCGCCATCACCGGCCACCTGGTGCTGTCCACCCTCCATACCAACGACGCCGTCTCCGCCATCCCCCGTTTGGTGGACATCGGCGTAGAGCCTTACCTCATCGCCAACGCCCTTCGGGGCGTCATCTCCCAGCGGCTGGTGCGCCGCATCTGCCCCCACTGCAAAAAGCCCTACCGCCCCGGCGGCGACGAGCTGGATCTGCTGAAGCTGCCCGACGACGCCGACGTGACGTTCTACCGCGGCGAGGGCTGCCCCGAATGCCGCCACACCGGCTACCACGGCCGCCGGGCCGTGTTCGAGATCCTCACGGTGAACAACGGCCTGCGCCGCCTCATCAGCCGGGGCGCCGACTACGACGCGCTGCTGAAGGCCGCCGCCGACACCGATTTCACCTCCATGCGGGACAACTGCCGCCAGCTGGTGCTGGCCGGTGAGACCACCGCCGCCGAGGCCGCCCGCGCCATCCATTCCACCATCGACTGAGGAGGTCCGCGCCATGCTCTCCCTGAACCAGCTTTTGGAAAAGGCCCACGGCCTGCACGCCTCCGACGTCCATCTCGTCTGCGGCCTGCCGGCCAAGTGCCGCATCGACGGCGCTGTCACCGACCTGACCGATGAGGTCCTTACCGCGCAGGACTGCGAGCTGTATGCTCGCACACTGGCCGGTAACGTTTACGAGACCATGTCCTCCATCGGTGAGCTGGACCTGGCCCGTTCCTTCCCCGGCATCGCCCGCACCCGTGTCAACCTGTTCCGCCAGCAGGGCTGCGTCTCCGCCGCCATCCGTCTGCTGGCCGACCATATCCCCTCTTTGGAGGAGCTGTCCCTGCCCCCGGTGGTGGCCGATTTCGCCGCCTACCGCAGCGGCATCGTCCTCGTCACCGGCGAGACGGGCTCGGGCAAATCCACCACCCTGGCCGCGCTGCTGGACCTCATCAACCACTCCCGCCCCGGCCACATCATCACCCTGGAGGACCCCATCGAGTACGTCTACACCCCCGACCGCTGCATCATCAACCAGCGGGAGATCGGCGCGGACACCCGCTCCTATGCCGACGGTCTCCGGGCCATTCTCCGGGAAGACCCGGACGTGATCCTCATCGGCGAGATGCGGGATCTGAACACCATCGAGACGGCTCTCACCGCCGCCGAGACCGGCCATCTGGTCTTTGCCACGCTGCACACCAACTCCGCCGCCGATGCCGTTGACCGCATGGTCAACGTGTTCCCCGACGGGCAGCAAGCGCAGATACGGCTTCAGCTGTCCACCACCCTCCGGGCCGTTTTGTCCCAGCAGCTCCTGCCCAAACGGGCCAGCTCCGGGCGCATCGCCGCCTGCGAGATCATGGTGGTCACGGATGCCATCCGCAACCTGATCCGGGAGGCCAAGACCCCTCAGATCGACAGCTTCATCACCATGGACGGCCGCAGCGGCAGCATCACCATGGACCAATCCCTTCGCCGCCTGGTGGAGGATCGCACCGTGTCCTTCGACACCGCCCTGTCCTACGCCCGCGACCGGGAGGCCTTCCAGGCCGCCGTCCGCCCCTATTGACCCGTCTCTCCCACCGCGCTGTGTTGTCATTCCGAGCCAGTGACCGATGTCACTGGCGTGGGAATCCGTTCCCCCATCCCACTCCGAACCGAGGTGACGCCCCTTGACCACCTTCAAATACAAAGGTCTCTCCCCCGACGGCGCAAAGGTCGCCGGCGTCATCAAGGCCTACGACGAGTACGAAGCCGTCGCCCAGCTCCGGGAGACCTGCTCCGTGGTGACGAAGATCGAACCCGTCCCCGAGCAGCGCAGCGGCCCGATCACCATCGGCCGCAGGCGCATCAAGGACAAGGAGCTGGCCATCCTCTGCTCCCAGTTCGCCATCATCCTCACCTCCGGCCTGCCCATCGTCCGCTGCGTGGAGATGGTGGCCGCCCAGGCCCGCACCCGGGAGGTGCGCCAGCTGCTGGAGCGCGTGGCCGAGGACGTGTCCGGCGGCTACAGCCTGGCCCAGAGCTTTTCCAACGCCGGCACGCTGCTGCCCGTCACATTCATCGAGACCGTCCGGGCCGGCGAGCAGTCCGGCACGCTGGAGCTGTGCTTCCAGCGTCTCCACACCTACTACGACAAGTCCGCCAAGACCCGCGCCAAGCTGGTCAGCACCCTGACCTACCCCGTGCTGGTCCTCATCGTGGCGGCCATCGTCTTTCTCATCATCATGGTGGTGGCCGTCCCCATGTTCACCGCCGCCTTCGCGGAGATGGGCAGCGAGCTGCCCGCCGTCACCCGCGGCCTCATGGCCGTGTCCGGGTTCTTCCAGCACTACTGGTGGGCGCTCCTCCTCATCGTGCTGGTGATCCTCATCGTCCGTCTGCTGCTGCGCCGCAGCGAGCAGGGCCGCCTGTTCCTTGCCGCCGGCAAGCTCAAGCGCTCGCCCCTCCGCCGCCTGCACCAGATGAACGCCGCGTCCCAGTTCGCCTCCACCATGGCCACCATGCTCACGGCGGGCCTGCCCGTCACCCGGGCGCTGGAGGTCACCTCCGGCGTGGTCAGCAACTACCTGTTTGCCGACGCCGTCCGCCGCGTCCGTCAGGGCGTGGAGCAGGGCCGCGCCCTGGCCGACTGTATGCTCACCGACCCCGCCTTTCCCCGCCTGCTGACGGAGATGACCGGCGTGGGCGAGCGCTCCGGCAACCTGGAGCAGACCCTCACCGTCATCGGCGACTACTTCGACAACGAGGTCAGCGTCACCACCCAGCGGCTGCTGTCCCTCCTCGAGCCCGCCATCACCATCGCCCTGGCCGTCATCACGGTCGTCCTGCTGCTGGCGGTCTACCTGCCCATGTTCACCATGTACGGCAGTCTCATCTGAACGAGTTGTATCTCGCCCCGGCAACCCTTTCAAGCGGGCGGTTACATAGATAAAAAAACACAAAAGGAGAAAAAACAAAATGCTTTCCAAGATCAAGAAGAATGAAAAAGGCTTCACCCTGATGGAGATGCTCATCGTCGTCGCCATCATCGCCGTCCTGGTGGCCATCGCCATCCCCACCTTCACCAGCTCCCTGAACAAGGCCAAGACCGCCACCGACGCCGCCAACATCCGCGCCGGCTATGCCTCCGCCATGCTGAAGGTCCTGGAGTCCGACATGGATGCTACTAAGCCCTCCATCACTAACAATACTAAGTTCTACCTGCAGAAGGACGGCACCGTCAGCACTGAGACCACCAATGCTTACGTGTGCAAGGGCGCTTCCGCCGATGATGTCGATGTTGCCGGCCAGGGTGTCACCTGGGCTAAGGACAACAAGATAACCTACACCTATACCACTGCCGACGGCAAAGTGGCAATCGCTGCGGAAACCAACTAACCCCCTCCCCCTCAACCCATGTACCCCTATATCACCTGCACCACAGAAGCCGAAGGGTTGCGGCTTCTGTGGTGCAGGCATCAGAAAGGATCGCCGCCATGCTCTACCTCTCCCCCGCCATCACCGCCTACTGCTGCCTCCTGGCCCTGCTGCTGGGCGCCTGCATGGGCAGCTTTCTCAACTGCATGGCCTCCCGCCGGGTACACGGCCAGTCCGCCCTCCGCGGCCGCTCCCACTGCGACGCCTGCGGCCACACCCTCGCCCCCCGCGACCTGATCCCCGTCCTCAGCTATCTGCTCTCCAAGGGCCGCTGCCGCTACTGCGGCGCGAAGCTCTCCCCCCGCCATCTGTGGGCCGAGGTCTGCACCGCCCTCACGTTCCTGCTGCTCCTGCTGCGCTATGATATTTCGCTCCAAATGCTCCAAGCCCTGCTGCTGGCCTGCGTCCTGCTGGCCTGCGCCTTTGCGGATTTGGAGGGATATATCATCCCCGACCGGTATGTGCTGGTCGGCGTTGTCCTTCGTATCCCCTTTTTCTTCCTGCTCCCCGACCTGAAGGGCCAGCTCCTCAGCGCCGCCCTGGGCGGCTTCGCCGTAGGCGGCGGCCTGCTGCTGGTGGTGCTGCTCTATGAGAAGCTCCGCCGCGTGGACGCCATGGGCGGCGGCGATCTGAAGCTGCTGTTCCTCACCGGCCTGTACCTGGGCTGGCTGGAAAACCTGCTCTGCCTGCTGCTGGCCTGCCTGCTGGGCATCGTCTTCGGCCTGGCCACACAGAAGCGCCGCGCCGCCCGGGAAAATGCCCATCTCATTCCCTGGGGGCCGTCTATCGCCGCCGCCGCCATTCTCACCCTGCTCTTTGGCGACGCCGTCACCTCCGCCTACCTCTCCCTCTTCTGAAGGCGCACCCCCTTGGCTCTCCCTCTGGGAGAGCTGTCACCGCAGGTGACTGAGAGGGCCTTGGCTCTCCCTCTGGGAGAGCTGTCACCGCAGGTGACTGAGAGGGCCTTGGCTCTCAACAGACCTTCCGCAGGGGGCGATGCCCACGCCGCGAAGCAAGTACCCTTGGGGTGCGCCGCCCCTCCCGCCCAAACCACAAACGCACCCCCGAAAGTGAGGTAATCCCCATGCCCTCCAACATCATCGCCTTTGACATCGGCACAGCCCAGCTCAAGCTGGTTTGGTTCGCCGGTAAGACCTATAAGCTGGCCGTCTCCGCCCCTGTCCCCGACGGACTGGTCCGCGGCGGCGTCATCGTCTCCATGGACGCCATGGCGGACTTCCTTTGGCAGCTGGCCAAGGAAAACGGCCTGCCCCGCAGGGCGCAGGCCGCCGTGGTGCTGCCCGCCGCCCTGACCTTCACCCGCGTCACCGAGCTGCCCCCCATGACCGCCGGCCAGCTGACCTATAACCTGCCCTTCGAGTTCAAGGACTACCTGACCCATGAGAAGAACCAGTATTACTTCGACTACGCCGTGCAGGAGCTGACCCGCGATGAAAACGGCCAGGTGAAGCAGATGAAGCTCTTCGCCTGCGCCGCCCTCAGGTCCACCGTGGAGGACTACCGCAATATGTTCGCCCGTGCGGGCATGAGGCTGGTGTCCGCCATCCCCGAGGAGGCCGCCTACGCCGCTCTGCTGGCCGCCGGCAGCGCCCAGCCGGGCAGCGACGCCGACCACTGTCTGGTGGACGTGGGCCACACCGGCATCCGTATGTATGTCCTCCGGGGCGACCGCTTTATCACCCGCCGCACCATCGACCTGGGCGTGGCCGATCTGATCCGCTCCATCTCCCAGCGGCAGGGCGTGGACGAGCACATCGCCCTGGCCCACCTGCTCTCCGATTACGACGGCGCGACCACCGACCCCGCCAGCCTGGACATCTACCACCGCATGGCCGCCGAGATCACCAAGGCCGTCAACTTCTACAACTACAACAACCGGGAAAAGACGCTGGAGCGCGTCTATCTCTGCGGCGGCGGCGCGGCCATCCCCCAAATACACGACGCCATCCGCCAGCTCACGGATTTGGAGATCATCCCTATCTCCGCCCTGCTGCCCGAGGGCGTCGCCCCCGACGCGCCCTATCTCTATCCCCGCGCCATCGGCTGCGCCCTGCAAGACTAAGGAGGTCTCGCCATGAAAACCATATCCGGCGCTGCGTCCTCCCGTGTCAAAGCGCCAAAATACCCCAGCAAACGCACCGTCAACCTGGCCCAGCGGGAGAGCCATTCCCGCAGCACCCTCACCCTGTCCCTGGGTCTGCTCATCATCCTGCTTCTGTCCTTCTGTGTGGCCAACTTCGGCGTGCTCCGCCAGCTGGACCGCCAGCGGGCCGCCGAGCAGGCGTACAGCACCGCCCACTCCCAGTACACCGAGATGCAGACGGCGCTGGCGGACTACGACCGGGTGGAGCTGCAATACCGCACCTGGTCGCGTGCCTGGATGCACGATGAGAACTCCCCCGTCTACGTCCCCGTGGACCGCATGGAGGTGCTGGACCTGGTGCAGGAGTACCTGATGCCCTACGGCACGGTCAACACCCTGGTGGTGGATGAGGATGTGATGATCGTCACCATGTCCGGTATGAATTTGGAGCAGATCTCCGCCATGTTCCAGCGGCTTCAGCTCCAGCCCCCCGTCAAGGCCGCCACCCTGACCCTGGCCGCCACACCCAGCGTCAATCCCGGCGACAAGGTGGATTTCTCCATCACCGTCACCCTCCGGAGCACCGCAGAAAGGGAGGCCGCCCAATGAAGCACGTCTTTACCAACCGCGAAAAGATCCTGCTGGTGATCCTGGCCATCATGCTCATCGCCGTGGGCTACTGGAAGCTCATCCTCACCCCCATCAACGACGACATCGCCGATCTCCAGTCCAGAACCGCCTCCGAGCAGGACGCCATGATCCAAAGCGCCGCCCGGCTCTCCCAGCTCAACCGCATGAAGTCCGAGCTGGAAACGGTGCTGGCCGATCCCGATGCCAAGCCCCTGCCGGACTATGACAATTCCGAGCGGCTGCTGGTGGAGCTGAACACCATTCTCTCCGGCACGGACTATACACTGAATTTCGGCAACACCGTCCCGCTGGAGGACGGCAGCGCCATTATGTGCCGCCCCATCACCCTCACCTTTGAGGTCAGCAGCTACACCTCGGCCCGGGCCGTGCTGGACGCCCTGCATGACAGCCAGTATGTGAACCTGATCTCCGACCTCCGCATGGACCTGGAGGGCCGCACCGTTCAGACCTCCCTCTCCATCACCTACTTTGAATTGCAGAAATGACCCCCCGCCTGCCCCCCCGTCATTCCGAGCCAGTGACCGACGTCACTGGCGTGGGAATCCGCGTCCCCCGTCCCCGCGCCCGCAGGCGCGGAACACCCCCATCCCTTTTTCAAATTTATCCCGTTTTTTTCAACCTCCTTTATAGAAAAATCCCCATCCTCTTTCATGCTTTTATAAGGTAATTTCAAGTTTTTTTCAACCTCTCAGGAGCATCTCATGACCCCATTTTTCTCTCAAAAAACGAAATATCGCAAATATGAAACGGCAAATTCCGGCTTCACCATGGTCGAGCTTCTCACCGTCATCGCCATACTCCTCCTGGTGGGCCTTATTGCCGTTTTTTCGTTGAGCAAGCTCCGCCGCTCCCTGCGCCAGCACGAGCTGGACGCCAGGGCTGAGATCATCTACGTGGCCGCACAGAACCGCATGGCCGAGCTGCGTGCCGCGGGCTGCGAGGGCTTATACAGCAAGGGCTTGAGCGATGGAGACAACGGTGTCTATGCCATGGCTTTCGACGGCACGCACATGGATGAAAGCTCCCGCGACGTGGAATTCTGCTATCTCTATGTCAACGATGCTTCGGATAAACGCACCGGTGCGCCCGCCGCCCTCCTTCCCGACACCGCGGTGGACAAGGACCTGTGGAACGGCTGCTGGTGCATCGAATATGCCCCCTCAACCGGCAGTATTTACGCTGTTTTTTACAGCGAGTCCCCCCTCCCCTCCCCTCCCACACCGCTCTGAACGACGATTATCGAAATTTCAACTACCGCATCCGCACCGCCTCCGTCGGCTATTACGGCGGAGATATTGCACAAACACAGGATATTAGCAAATTTAACCCCAGTATCAGCATAGAAAATACAGAAAAGCTCACTGTTACTTTTTATTCCAACAACCCCTCCGATGACACCTCCGCCCATCCTTTGACCTTCACCATTACCATTTCTGACCAGTTCGGCGGCAGCTATACCCGCACCGTCACCGGCCTGCAGGGCGGCCTGCAGCAGCTGGACAGCCGCAACTATAAATACCAGTGGGTGCTGGACGATCTCACCTCCTCAAATAAACGATTTTTCGCGCAGACCGTCGGTAAAGTTTCCTGCGGCACCCCCATCACCATCAAGCTCACCGTATCGTCCACCGATCCTTCTATTGACACGGTTTTCACCACCCGGACCACCAACGGTCTGTTCGATGACAGGACCGATCTGGGCTATGGTGAGAACACGGCGCTGCTGGCGTATGGACGACATTTGGCTAATTTGTCCGATACGTCCCATGTCAATGCTGCCATCATCACCTCCGCCGTCCAGGTTGACGATATTTCGTTTTTCGATGACCCCGCCGACAAAACCGACTGGTACAGCCTTTACACCGCAAATGGTGTAAGATTTTCTCCAATTTACAACAAAAATCTGACTTCTTTCAGCGGAATACATTTTACCAGCGGCAGTTATGAACAACATATCATCAACGGGCTGACCGTTTCCTCCCCGTCCGCCGCCGGGCTGTTTTCCACCTTTTCCGGTAAAATTTCCAATGCCATTTTAGTCAATTCCCAGATCACCGGCGGCGTTGCCGGCGGGCTGGCCGCCCGGACCGACGGCACTCTGACGCTGGAAAACTGCCGCGTCTATCTGACAGAACTGAGCGGGCTGAAGGCCGCCTCCGCCGACGCTGTTCCGGCGCGCATCACCGGCACGACGGTCGGCGGCCTGGTGGGTATTGCCGACCATTCGCTAACTATTCAGAACTCCTTTGCTTCCACTATTATTAAAGGCAGCACCGCCGCCGCCGGCCTGGTGGGCCACGCGCAGGGCGCTGTCAGCGTCAGCCGGTCCTACGCCGACAGCTACCTCACCGCGCCGGTCACCGGAGGGCTGGTGGGCACGACCGGCAGCATTAGCGGTCTGTCGCTCATAGACAGCTATGCCGCCGGATACCAGGTGGCCACCGATGCGGCAGCAGGCTTTGTGGCCGGGCGGCTGGCCAACGCGCACAGCGCGTACAGCGCCTGCGCCTTCCCCGGCACGCCCCAGATCATATACACCACCGCGGCGGAAGGGAATGCCGCGAATGTCAGCTCGGTATTCTACCTGACCAGTGGCCTGGACGGGCGGAGCATCCACAGCCTTACCGGGACAACCCAGGGCCTGCCCTATGCGCAGATGAGCGCCGCATCGTTCCTGACAGCACTGAACAGCACCGCCTTCACCACCGCCAGCGCGGACACCACTGTGCCCTACAACCTGCTGAGCCAGGGTCTGAGCACCTACTCCTATCCGCTGCTGACGGGAATGAACCACTACGGCGACTGGCAGGCGGAGTTTGAGGCCGAGGCGCTGGTGTACTACGAGCGGTACGCGGACGATACGGTGGGCTTCTTCGGCGGCAACGTGGACAATTTGGCCGATGACAAGACTATCGTCGGCGACGGCTACGCCGTGGCCCTGTCCGCGCCGCTGGGCGGCGCACAGACCATCACGGTGCAGTGCGGCACGGTGAGTACGGTGCTGAATGCCTCCTCCCTGTACTATTCCAACAGCTATGAGGGCATCTCCTATTACCTGTACCCCGTCAGCGCGCTGACCTCCGAGATCTCTCACAGCGGGAGCTTCTACCGGACGGTGACCGTCAATCAGCGAAGCTACCAATTCAACCCCTACTTTGCCAAGACAGTGACCACCGGCAGCGGCGCGGACAGCGCTCCCGGCACGATCTATCTGCGGACGGCGCGCCATCTGTACGAGCTAAGCCTCCATTATGACGACCTTGCCGCGGCCACGGTGAACACCACGTTCCGGCAGGAGCGGGATATTAACTACGCCGCCTATGGGTGGACTACATACACCAGTTCCACCGATGCCGTCACCAGCCAAGCGCCTATCCACAGCGCGGCAAACACGGCGGATGTGAGCGATACCGGCGGCTTCCGGGCCGCCTACAACGGCGACTACCACACTATTCAGGGCGTGTCCTTCGTGAGCGCGGGGAACGATGTGGGCATGTTCGCCGTGGTCGCGCCCACGGGTACGGTGCGGAACGTGACGCTGCTGTCCTCGGGGACGGAGCGCGTGGAGCGCAGCGGGCTGATCCAGGGCAGCACCACCGTCGTCTACATGGGTGTGCTGGCCGGGCGGAACTACGGCACGATCAGCAACTGTGCCGTGTCCGACTACGGCTTCGGCAACGGCATGGGCATACTGGCCTATCAGCACAGCACAGTCTATATGGGCGGCCTGGTGGGCGGCAACCTGTACCACAAGACCCACAGCGGGCGCATCCTCTCCAGCGAGGCCAACTGCCCCCTGGTGCAGGTATCCTCCTACAATGCCTCCATTTACGCCGGCGGGTTTGCCGGCAGCAACGCCGGCGGCAGCATCCAGTCCTGCTACGCGCTGGGTGTACTGAAGGCGCTGGACGTGAGCAGCAGTACGGTGCGGCTGTGCGGCTTCGCCGGTGAAAACACCGGCGGCGCGCTGGCCTACTGCTACAGCGCCACGGCCCTGACCGCCGCCGGTGAGGCGGAGGTATACGGCCTGACCCGCACCGGCGGCAGCGCGGCCCAGTGCTACTATCTGGACGGCGGCACATACGCCTACAACAACGCGCTGTATGCCTACAACGTATCCCACAACAGCTTCAGCGCCAACGCGGCCCAGTCGCCCATTACGGGAGAAAGGCTGGAGAGCCAGCGCCTGTACGGCTTTTCCAAGGTCACCGGCAGCGGTACGGAAACGGTGTACCCTTACCCCGCCGTGGTGCGGGATCGCATCGGCCGCGCCGTACACTACGGCACATGGCCGGTGCAGCAGCACATCGGCACGATGGGCGTGTTCTACTGGGAGCGGGAGCAGGGCGGCAACGCCGGCTACCACCTGAGCTACATCGGTACAGACAACGGCGTGGCCTTTTCCGGCAGCACGCTGTGCGTCCAGCACAACGACAGCGGCGTGGTGACGGAGTACGGCTACGGCTACTTCTTCAAGCCCGGCGGCCTGACGGACACGGTGCAGCTCGATGTGTCCGCCAACTGCTACCTGGGCGCGGCCAACTCCACGGCGGCCAGCGCGCTGGAGGCACAGATGCCGGAGTATGAGTTCGTGGCCTACACCACCGGGGCAGGAAAGGCCACCGACACCGAGTTCACCGGGGCGATGTACCTGACTGGCGAAGAAACCAACTGCACGTGGACACTGACGTATGGCGGCGCAACAAACATATACACGCTGTGCCCGTTCTTCGCCGACGCTATGAGTCTGGACAGCATCACCGACACACAGTTCAGCGATGCCCACAAGCCGGGTACGGCGGGCAAGCCTTATCAGGTGCGCTCCGTGAGCCAGCTGCAGAATATCAACTGGAACTGCGTTGAATTGGATGCCACCTCCTCCATCAAGGGTGCGCCGGAGCAAATGCCTTTTATGGATGATCAAGGCAAAAACTACTGGAGCGCGTATCCCTATTTGGTACGGTATCAGCCCAAGGACACTACCCACGTAAAAAATAACCAGTGGCAGGATCAGCGCGATGCGGCCATCACCCTTATCTCCAACAGCGGAAAGGGGCTGTACTGGGCGCAGTCACATGACGTAGATGCCTATGTCGAAGTGGGCAAGGCGGACGACAACTTTACACCGATCGGCGGCCTTCAGGACATCATGGAGATAGAAAGTCCGTACTCAAAGCCCTGCACCGCCTTCTTCGCGGGCAGCTTTGACGGACAGGACTACACCATCCGCAACATTTCCATCACCAGCAGTGCCCAATGCGTGGGGCTGTTCGGCTTCACCTCCGGCGCACAGCTTCGGAACATCATCATGTACTCCGACCGGGGCAGCGTTATCAAGAATACCGCTGACGGGCAAAACTGGTACTGCCTGGGCGGTTTGGTGGGCTTTGCCGGGGCTGGTTCTGCTGACACCAGCACTGCCGCCCTTACCAACTGCTCTGTGTCCGGCTACACCATTCAGGACAACTGGAAGAATATCCCCGGCTGGGGCGGCGGCTGCGTGGGCGGCCTGGTGGGCGCGACCAACATGAACATCACCGGCTGCACCGCCGTAACGGACATCGTGCTGCGCATCGCTTATGAAAAGGGATGGACCAACCTGCGCGTGGGCGGCATCGCCGGCGTGTGCCGGGCCACGCTGGATAAGTGCTATGCCGGCGGCTCAATCAAGAGCATCTCTACCGTGCCTCTGAAGGAAAATGCCAGCAAAAGCACCAGCATTTGGGCCAGTGGGCTGGTGGGCGGTATTATGCTCCGCTATGAGGGCGGGCTCTCCAAGCTGGTGGGAAAGGCGGACAACACGCTCTATGTAAAGAACAGCTACACCTTTGTGGAGATGCCTAAGAGCGGCGAGAATACCGTCCGCCGGTCTATGGCCATCGCTTCCAACGGCGAGATGCAGGACAATAACTTCGACCAGGTGAACAACTCGAACGCCTATATTGAAAACTGCTACGCACTGGTGGACGCTGTGCAGAGCACCGATGATCACAAGGCGCAAAAAGGTGCCAACTGGAACAACCAGGTCGAGCTCAGTCGTGCTAATAAAGCCGGATGGCGCTACACATATCTCACCAACAACGGCAAGACCCCCTACATCACCTATGAGCAGATGCAGACGGAGCTGAAGGACTGGCTCAACGGCGGAGCATCCGCCTCGTCCCTGCGCTTCGACACCGTCACCGTGACGGAGAACGGCGCGCCCATCCCCGGCAAGTACAGCTTCCCCGGCGCGAACGCGGAGATGCTGGACGGCCTGGATTTCCCCTTCCCCACCATCCTGACCCAAAAGGACGTGGCCGGAAGAACCGTGAACGTACACTACGGGCGCTGGCCCACCAGCGGCCTGTACTGGGCGCGGACGCGAACCACGCTGGACCTGTGCGCGGACCGCACCGGCCAGGGTGCGCCCACGCTGACGGTGAAGCTGTATCTCAAGCCCGACGGCACGACGCTGAGCGGGACGCCCACGCTGACGCTGGTGAACGACACCGACGGGCAGGTCAGCACTCTGCTGGACTGCACCGCGCCGGCCTACAACAGCGCCGAGCGCTGCTGGGAGGTCACGTTCACCGGCAAGGGGCGGACGGGGCTTGCCGTTGCCCGGGCCGCGCTGGGCGGCCATACCGCCGAGCTGACCATTGACGTGACACAGACGCTGCGGCTGACCAACGACAAGGCCTCCTCCGGTGTGACCGTGACCTACGGCGGTGGAGAGCAGACCGTACAGCTGCTGCTGACGGACTCCAAAAACAATCCCATCGTGGTCAAGAGCGGCGAACGGCTGGTCTGGGAGGTCACCGCCACGAAGCAGGGCGGCGGGTACGATCCCGGCGACGAGAGCATCGTGGAATGCAGCGCCGTTACGGCAGTGGACGCGGCCAGTGGGCTGTATCAGTTCACCATCTCCGGGTTCTCCAGCGGCGTCTCCACCGTGACGGCAGCGTGTACCTATACCTATCCGGAGGGCGACGAGCTCAAGACCGTGACGGCGCGGTCGCTGCTGTCCGCCAAGTCCACCCGCGACGCGGTGGGACTTGTGTACGACGCGGCGGAGGATACCTCCGTGTATACCGTCGCCAGCGGCGTGTACCGCCGGGCGGAGAATGACGTCGCCCAGCAGGGCACGGCGGACGTGACCGTGCCGGAGTTCCCCCGGGAGGCTGGGAAGCTGTATCTGTTCGCCGGCAGCGGCTATACCGGGCTGGGAGGCTTTACGGTCGATCTCACCGGGCTGACCGCCGTGGACGCGGCGGGCGATCCCGCGGCGGTGACCGCCGCCGGGCTGGGCGACATACAGTCGGCCGAGGGCGTGCAGTACCGGGAGGTGCTGTTCACCGGCGCGGACGCGGCACTTATCAGCGGCGAGATCCGCTTGACCCACAGCATGACCGGTACCGTCTATACGCTGTATCTGAAGGACTACACATACGCACCGTAAAAGGGAAGGCAGGTGACATTCCATGGGCGCACTCCACAGAAAATTGCATGAGCAGCGGGGCGCGTCCATGCTGATGGCCCTGTTCCTACTGCTGGTGGCGCTGATGGTCAGCGCGGTGGTCATCGCCGCGGCCTCCAGCGCCGCCACCACCCTGCGCTCCGACAAGACCCAGGAGCAGTCGTCGCTGGCGGTATCGTCGGCGGCGGAGTATGTGCGGGACGCCTTCCTCGGCAAAGAGATGGACGGTACGATCACCACAGACTACTGGACAGGCAGCGCATCGTACAGCAGCGACAGCGGCGGGGCGTTCCGGGACTTCGTGTCCTACGCCATACCGGAGCTGTACCGAAACCAGAATGCGCTGCCCCGGCGGACGTACAGGCTGCGTCTGTCCGACGACGCCGTGGAGGACGTCTGGGCCGACTTTGAGATGAGCTACGGGCAGAACGAGAACACGGAATACCCCACCTACATTCTCACCGTGACGCTGCGGAACTGGGAGACCACGCCGGGGGAGCACCCATGCAGCATGACGCTGCTGCTGTGCAGCAATCTGACCGAGCGCTCCCAATGGGGTTACACATACACAGATGTGACCTGGGACGGGTACAACGTGATACAGCGATAGGAGGCGTTGGGCATGAGGAAAAAACTGCGCTCCCAAAGGGGCGACACGCTGGTGGAGACGCTGGCGGCGCTGCTGATCGTGGTGCTGACCATGGCGTTCCTGGCCACCTCCCTTGTGACGGCGGCCCGCATCAACGCCGGTGTGCGGGAGACGGACACCTCCCTGCACTATGACGGCAGTGCCATCCCTGTCCAGGGGACGCTGACCATCACGCGGCAGGGCGGCACGGGGACAGGCAGCGCCGTGCGCAAGAGCGTGTCCGTGTATGAAACAGATGGCGGCTATCGCTACTACGTCTACCAGGAGTGATCGCCCCGGAAGGCAGGTGACGCACATGAAGCAAAAGAGAATAGCGGGCATGACGCTGATGGAGCTTCTGTGCGCCCTGGCGGTGGTGCTGCTGGTCAGCGCGGGCATGGTGTTGGGCGTGTCGCTGGCGGTGCGGAGCTACGAGCGCTCCGTGACCAATTCCGAGGCCCAGGTGCTGTGCTCCACGCTGCAGACCATCGTCAACGACGAGCTGCGCTACGCCGGTACGCTGGAGTATGAAAACGGCAGGGTGGTGGGCTTTTTCAGTCAGGAGCACGCCAACGCGGACAGCAAGTACTCCCGGTTCACCACCGACAGCGACGGCCGGGTGCTGCTGGGCGGTCAGAAGCTGCTGCCCAACAACGCCTATCCCCATGGGCTGCGGGCCGCGGTGGAGCTGACGGACTATGATAAAGCGACGCGCATTTTCACCGCCGTCGTCACCGTGACGGACCGCAGCGGCGACACGCTGGCCCAGACGGAGTTTCAGGTGAAGCAGCTGAACGAACCGGCAGAGCAGACATAAGGACACAAAAAAGAACCGCCCGCAGGCGGTTCTTTTTTATGCGGTTTAGGTGTTGACGCGGTGTGCTTACTCATTCACCGGGTACTCGCTGTTGGCCAATTTCATAGTATAGCCCACAACAGGCGCGTCATAGCTGCTGTTGCCATAGGAGACATAGTAATCGCCGTAGGCGCACCAATAGTAGCCACTTTCGACCAAGTACTTGCCGGAAATTTCTTTGGTCACGTCCGTACCACTGGGCTGGTCATTGGACTTGAAGGTGGAAGTCCCGGTCACCATTTCATAGGTATCATTACTGTCATATACCACACTGATGTTCTCCACGGTGCAGTTCTCCACGGTGGCGTTGTCCACGCCGTTGCCGCGCTGGATGTTGCCAGCCAGGCCACCGATGTCATAGGCCGCATGGATGGTGTTGTTCTGGGACACGCAATTCTTGAAGGCGACCTTCACGCCGGGGTCTGCGCCCATGCCCAGCAGGCAGCCGATCTTACCATAGCCGCCGATGAAGCTGTTGGTGACCGTAACATTTTCAAATAGGGTCGTACCGTAGGTATAGGCCACGACGATGCCGCCGACATTGCCGCTGTAATAGTTCTCATAGCCTTTAGCCCTAAGCACACTCGCGCCGTCAAAGGTCAGGTTCTTGATGGTGAGATTGCCGGTAGCATTGCTGATAAAGCCGAAGCCATAACCTCCATTATTGGAATTGGTGCAGCTGCGGACCAGCAGGTTTCTGATGGTATGGCCGTTGCCGTTGATGGTCAGATTGTTGACGGGGTTAATGGGACGCCAGAAGCCTGCGCCCAGGTCGATATCCGCCGTGATGTTCAGGGTGTAGCCGTTGTAATTGACCTTTTCATTCGTGACCTCATACTTGAACAGGGCCAGCTCCTCAGCGGAAGCGATGGTGATGACCTTGTTCTCCGTATCAACGGGGGTGGCATAGGTATTGGCCTTGTTGTTATCCCACTGGAACTTGTCGGACGTATAGGTGAAGGGGGAGAAGGTCTTGGTGAGCATGGTCACCAGGCCGGTGGCGCTGTCATAGTAGAACTCCTGGTCAGCGTCCAGCCACTGCATCGCGCTGCAGCGGCTCATCTTCTGACCATTGTGGTCGATCTCAACCTGCGACAGCCCTTTCTCGATGTAGAACTCCACCTTGATGGGCTGGTCGTTATCAGCGGCCAGACCGTTCATGGAGATGTCCAGTGTCTTGGGAGCGTTCTGAGTAACTTCGACCGTAAAGTTGGCGGGGGTCTCTGCGTCCTCGATGACCAGCTCCAGCTGGGTCGTGCCGCTGTCCACCTTAGCACCGGCGGGAACGGTGGCCCGGGCAACGGGATTGCCGTCGGCATTGGTCTCACCGGATGTCAGCGTCGCTTTCTTAGTCACAAGACCGGTCTCCGCGTCCACCTCAACGGCCGCGGCGGCATAGACGGGATACTGCGCGTCCTTATCGTAGTCGTTTTTGCTGCTGTCGTACTCGCCGGTCATCTGGGTGGCGTAGACCGTAACGGCCACACCGTCGATGGACAGGCCCTGATAGTCGTTGTTGGCGCTGGTCTTCATCGTGCCGGAAATCTTGATGACATCCTTGTTGGTCTCGTTGGCGTTCAGCACATACTCATCGCTGCCAGTCGCAAGAGGTGTTCCACCGTAAGTAATGGTCCAGTCGATGACGTCATTCAGGTTCGCCGTGCTGGTGGGCGTACGGTTCGTCTCAATGCCGGTGATCTGCACCTTATATTTCAGGTTCAGGTTTCCGGCGTTGCTGACACGCAGCTCAGGCAGCCGATAGGTAGCGCCCGGCTCCCACAGGATGTCAGCGTTCTGCTCCACAGTCCCATCATCCTTCATTCGCAGGAAGCTCAGCGTCTCGCCCCTGGCATCCGCCCAAGCGATGGGCTTGCCACTTCCATCCCAAGCCGTCGCCATTTCCAGGCCCAGCTTCAGATCACCCGCCTTGATGGTGTTGACGTTGGCGGTGGCGGTGTCCGTGAACCACGCGAAGGTCGTGCCCACCAGCATGACCACGCACATGACCAGCGCCATGATACTGGTCAGCAGTGCGCGCTTGGTTGCTCTGCGTTCTCTCATGTCTTTGTACCCCTTTCAAAATTTCCGGCAGACACAACACACTATCCTTTGTACCACAAAGGATAAAACGCCCATGGGCGTTTTGCAGTTCTGCGCTTATGCCCAAAGTATAGCACCTCGCCGCATGAGTTGCAAGCACCGGGCGGGATAATTAACTATATTTCAGCACATTTGACAAAAACAGTTGTCGAAATTCAGCAAAACAGCGAAAGAACCGCCCGCAGGCGGTTCTTTTGCTATTCCTCCTCCCGGGGCAGGTCCAGCAGCTCGGTCAGAGATATGTCCAGTGCGGCCGCGATACGCCGCATCGTGCCGACGCGGGCGTGCCGTGTCGTGCCGGAAAGGATACGCTTCATGGTCAGCGGCGTCACACCGCACAGGTCGGCCAGCTGCTCCGGCGTGATGCCGCGCTGGACGCAGATCCGGCAGATGGCCTGGGCGTATAGCTGGGCATACGACATACTGTCACCCTCCTATTTCCCAAATCGACCAGATAATACCACTTTTTGCCTACGGATGCAAGGGGTAAATGCCGTTATCCGGCGGCATATCCGCCGCCTACGTCATTGCCCAGATCGCAGGTGTAGAGCCACTCCACCACATCGCCGTTCTGCAGCGCGTAGCGGGAGCAGCCGTAGTTGGGAAACCAGCCGTTGACCCGGTACATCCAGCCCGAGCCCTGGCTTACATCGAACTCGTACAGATTGTTGATGCCCTCCACATAGGCGCTGTTATACATGGGCGTCCAGCTGGCCTCCATGTGGATGCCGTTCTCCCGACAGACCCGCTGCAGCACGTCATAGACGCTCTCGCCCTCGCTGAACGTGACGGTGGTGCTGGGAAGGATCACGCCGTCGGAGGGGACTAAGGGCTTCTTCGCCGCGGCGGTGTCTGCGTCCCACTCGTCCCAGGCGTCCCAGTTGGCCAGGATCGTGCCGCAGGAGATGGAGATGGTGCAGGTATACTTGGTGGTCTCGTCCACCGTGGTGTCCTGCGGCTCGGAGGGTGTGGGCTTTCCCTCGGGAACGGGGTCAGTCTCATACTTGTCCTTGCCCGTATCAGGATCAATGACCTGCTCCGGCTGCTTCTTCTGCTCGTCCTGTTTCTTTTTTTCTTCCTCTAACCGTTTCTGTTCCTCTTGCTTTTTCTGTTCCTCTTGCTTTTTCTGTTCCTCTTGCTTTTTCTGTTCTTCTAACCGCTTCTGCTCCTCCAGCTTTTTGGCCTCGTCAGCGGCTGTCTGGCCCGCGTTCGCCGCGTCTGTCTTTGTATTGGTCTTGGTGTCAGTCGTATCGGTCTTGGCGTCGGTCTTGTCTCCAGCCGCCGTGCCGTCCTTCTTGTCCTCCGTCCTGGCCGTGTCGCCGGTCTTGCTGTCAACGGTCTGTTCCTGTTTGGTATCGGGCGCTGCGTCGCCGTCAGCCGCCTTTTTCTTGCCGCAGGCGGTGCAGGTCAGCAGCATGGCCAGGGCCAGCGCCACCAGCCAAAAGCTACGTTTTCTCATCATGCTCTCCATTCCTCTTAAAAGCGCCGCACGCAGAGGCGCTAAAGCGCCTCTGCGTCGGCTGTTTGGTTGTGTTACTTGGATGCACGCTTTTTCTTCTGTGTCAGTACCACCACGGCGGCTGCCGCCAGGATGGCGCTGCCCATCCAGATAGTCATCTGGCTGTCGTCAGCCGTGTTGGCGGAGGTGGGCTTGACAACAGTGGTGCTGCCGCTGCCGCCACCGCTGCTGCTGCGCTCCGTGTAGCTTATCGCCACCGGGGACAGGCCCGTCAGCGTGACCAGCAGGCCGTCCGCCGTCATAACGGCGGCGGGGAATTCCACCGTGCCCACGTCCTTGCCGCAGCCGGCCATGGTCACCAGGTGGGCCACCGTGAAGCTGTAGCTTCTGTAGTCACCGGCCACCTCGCTGGGATAGGGCAGCAGCACGGTGATCCGGCCGCCAGTCAGGTCGTCCTTTGTGGCAGGGCGTGACACGCCGTTCTCCGTGACCGTCAGGGTCACCTCCATCATCACAGTGTTCTTCTCCGTGATGGCGTTGTTCTCCCGGCTGATCTCCAGCTGCAGGGTGCTCTTCACCTTTTCGGGGGTGTTCAGCTTCTCGTTGTCCGCCACGACGGAGGAAACGTCCGCCTTGACGTCCACCTTCTTCACAGTGCTGTCGCTGGTCTTCATCAGGCCGCAGACGCACTGTACGCCCTGTACGTAGGTGTGGGACTCCTTGGTCAGCACCGCACCGCAGACGGTGCAGGTGAGCCAGTGGCTGTCCTTATCCATGGCGTAGACCGTACCGGCCTTGTGGCCCAGTGCGGGGATGTCCTTGGTCTCCTTCGCCTCACCGCACACGGTGCAGGTACGGGTGGAGACACCGGTCTCAGTGCAGGTAGCCGCCTTGGTAACGGTCCATTCGCCGAACTTGTGGCCCAGCGCGGGAATGTCCTTGGTCTCCTTCGCCTCACCGCACACGGTGCAGGTACGGGTGGAGACACCGGTCTCGGTGCAGGTAGCCGCCTTGGTAACGGTCCATTCACCGAACTTGTGTCCCAGCGCCGGGACGGTCAGGGTCTCCTCCGCGCCGCACACGGTGCAGATACGGGTGGAAACGCCGGCCTCGGTGCAGGTGGCCGCCTTGGTAACGGTCCATTCGCCGAACACGTGCTTGATGCACACGTCGTTCATGTCATACAGGAAGCTCCGGCCTCCGGTCAGGCGCATATACGCCGCCAGGGCATAGTAGGATTGCTCAGTGCCCATCTGATCCACGGTGGCGTCCGCGAGCTGATGCTTGAAGGCCTCGCCCGTGTAGAAGGTCAGCAGGCCGTCCACCACATGGAAGGAATTCTTGGCGAAGCGTGCGTCCGCGGTGGGATCGATACCCAGGGCGCACAGGGCCACCAGTACCTGGGCGGTGGACTCGCTGCTGCTGGCCGCGCCCGCCATTTCGGCAAACGAGCCGTCGGACTTCTGCATGGTGCTGAGCCAGGTCAGCGCCTTGTCCACAGCGGCCTTCACCGCTTCGTTGGTCTTGTAGTAGGGAGCAAGCGCCTGGATGGCCATGGCGGTCATGTCCACGTCATCCGTGGCGTTGGTGCTGTTGATGTACCACGCGCCGCTGTCCTTCTGCAGAGACAGGATGGTCTCCACCAGCGCGTCGCGGGTCACGCTGCCTGCGGGGGTATAGCCGTGGCTGTCCAGGGCGATCAGCGTCCACACCGGACCGTTGGTGCCCTGCCGCTTGACGTACTTCATATCGTCCAGACCGGCCAGCAGATCGAAGCCGCCCACATCGGTGACATCCTTGCCGATGGCCGTCAGGGCCAGGATCAGCCGGGCGTTGTCCGTGGACTTATTACGGTCGAGCCGGTTGGTGGTGGTGTTGATCTCGGCCTTGACGTAGGCCACAGCGTTGTCGTAGTAGCCCTCCGGCACGGTGCGGCCGCTGCGGGCCAGGCCGATGGTCAGCCACTCGCCGCCGATGCTGCCCACGATGGGCGTGCCCTTGCCGGACAGATAGTCGCCGGTGGTCTTATAGGCCTCCTGCACGTCCGGACCGGCGGGCTTGGCCACCGTCAGGGTGACGGTATAGGGCGTGCTGGTCTTCTCGCCGTCGCTGGCGGTAAACACCAGCGTGGTCTTGCCCACGAGAACGGCGGTGTAGCGGAAGGATGCCTCCGCCGCCACAGGCGCAGCGCCGTTGATGCTGACCGCGTAGGTCATCTCGTCGCCGTCCGCGTCGGTGAAGATAGCGGACAGGTCAATGGTGTACTCGTCGTGGAGCGTCACACCGGCCTCCGCACCCTCGGCGGCCGCCGCGGGCGCGGTGTCGGCGATGGTCAGGCCGCTGACATAGGCCATGTCAGCGCCGTTGTTGCCGCCGCTGTCCTTCACATAGGTCACGGTGAGCGTCCATGTACCGGCGGTCAGAATGCCGTTGTAGGTATCCGCCTTTGTGCCGCTGATGCCGCTGGCAACGGTGTTGGTCTCCGTGCCGTTGCTCAGGGTGATGGTGGCCTTGTCGTAGTTCTCCTCGGAGGAAACGCCGAAGTCGAAGGCGATGGTGCGCTGGCGATCCAGCGTGAACACGAAGGAGGTCGTGGAGGTGGAGCTGTTCGCGCCCGCGTTGCCGCTCTCGAAGCGCTCAGCGGCGCTGTTGTAGGTCCAGGGATACTTGCCCTCGTCCGTCATGGCGGCGCTGACAACGCCGGTGGCGGGCAGGGTCACATACTCCAGACGTGTATCGGCCCAAACCGTGATGAGCTCATTGCAGACATCGCAGGTGTAGGTGTAATAGGCGGGATAGACCGTCCTCGTGCCGGCGCGCTCCGTGTGGCCGGTGGCGGCCACATAGGTGTCGCGATAGGACTCCCGGCACAGGGTGCAGGTGCGGAGGGTGTAGCCCTTCTCCGTGCAGGTGGGCGGGACCACCGTGCCGCCCTCGGCCTTGTGGAAGGTCACGTCCTTCTGCCACTTCAGAGCGGGATAGCCGCCGCAGGTCGGGCCAAAGGCCTCTGCGTTCAGCTCGGCGGATTTCATCTGTTCCTCCGTCAGCACGGCGGCGTTGGCGTCCGCCGCCAGGGCGTAGCAGTTGGTGACGGTGGCAGAGCCTGCGTCCACGCTGCCGAACGCGCCGTTGCCGCCGGTGACAGCGCCCACGCTGTAGCAGTCGGACACAGCGGAGGTGGCCAGCAGGCTGCCGGTCCAATTCGTCTCGCCCTTCGCAACGCCGCCGATACCGCCGGCATTGCTGCTGGCGCTGACCGCGCCGGTGTTGTAGCAGTTGGTCACGGTAATGCCGTAGTTGCCGTTGCCGAAGATGCCTCCGGCGGTGCTGCCGGTGGCGGCGACAGCGCCGGTGTTGTAGCAGCCGGTGATGACGGCGCCGCTGCCGACGAAGCCGCCGATGATGCCGCCCACGCTGCCGCTGCCGGTGACAGCGCCGAGGTTGGCGCAGTTCCTGATGGTGGTGGTGCTGTTGGCATAGCCCACGATACCGCCCACATTGCTGCCTGTGCCGCTGATGGTCACATGGCTGAAGCAGTTCTCAATAACGATGTCCTTGCCATAGGCGTAGCCCGCCACAGAGCCGCCGCCGGCGGACGTGCCGCGCAGGGTCAGGCTCTGGATGTGAGAGCCGCCGCCGATCTGCTTGAACAGGCCGCTGGTGGCGTTCAGGCCGGTGATCTCATGGCCCGCGCCGTCCAGCTCGACCTTCTTGCTGCTGTCGATATTCAGCCAGGCGTACTTGCCCAGATCAATGTCGGCAGTCAGAACGCCGGACACATCGGCGGTCTTGCTCTCGTTCACGAACCAGGCCAGCTCCGCGCCGGTGGCGATCTGATACACGCCGCTCTCGTTCTTCTGGGGCTCGGTCTTGCTGCTGCCGTTCCAGGCGCTGTCGGAGGTGACCGTCAGCGTGACGGAGAACTGGTTCGTGCCGTCCTCGGTGACGGTGACAGAGCCGGTGGTATACTCCACACCCTGGCCGGAGATGGTGTAAAAATACTCCTCGGCATAGCATTTGAAGCTGCCGTCGTCGGCCACATTGACCACGTTGCCCGCGGCATCCTTCAAGGTAACGGTCAGGCTTGTGCGGGCGATGGCCTTGCCGTCGCTGCCCACAAAGCTCAGCTTGCCGGTGAGGAAGTCCGTCTTGGCCAGCGCCAGCGTCAGCTCGGGCAGACGGGCCAGGACGCCGGAGGTGCTGGGTGCGTTGAAGCCGGGGTTTGTGCCGGCGGCATAGGTGATGCCGCGGTGGGTGGGCACGCCCGGCCACCCGGCCTGCTTGATCGCGCCGGAGAGGGAATAAGTCTCGCCGTCCCAATACTTGGGAATGGTGATGCTGATGCGCTGGCGGGCCGGGTTACCGCTGAAGTCGTACACGCCGAAGTTGCCGCCGGGGTCGGACTTGAAGAATGTGCCGTCCTCACCCTGGTAGTACAGGGAGAAGTTGAAGTTATACGCGCCGGACAGCTTCTCCTTGGGGCTGACCAGGTTGCTGAACTGCAGGTTCACGGTGTCGCCGGCCTTGAGGGCTTTCATCGCGGCCTCAGACAGCTCCTTGCCATCGTTGTCCACCAGCTTATAGCTGACGCCCCGGGCGGTGACGACCTGATAGTTGGCCACGCCGTTCTTCTCCACCTTGATGATGTGGCGGCCCGTGGTCAGGCCGGTAACGGTGACCGTGCCGTCCTCCGCCACAGTCACACCATTGTTGGTGAAACCGTTGAAGGTCATGGTATCGCCCACGGTAGAGCGGGCCACGGTGACGGTGCAGCCGCTTTCGGGCTTGAAGCTGTAGGAAGCGCCCTTATCGCCCAGATAGAACAGGATGTCGTGCTCCGCGTCCAAAATGCGCTGCTCATCCTTGGTGATGGCGGCATCCATACGATCCAGTGTCATGTTGGTCTCGATGCCCGTGCCGTCGCTGCCCACCGTCACCACGAACACGCCGGTGCACTCCGGCCAGATGGCGGAGAACTCCTTGCTGGAGGTGCTGCTCTGACCCTGCTTATGGATCATGGCGTCGTAGGTCACCAGCACGATGGCCGTACCGGCCTTGTTGGCGGTCATAGTGGCCACATTGCTGTTTACCGCGTCCGGGGTGATGGTCACCACGTCGCTGGGATTGCCGTTGACGTCGATGACCTGATAGTGCATATCGGGCAGGGCCACCTTGGCGTTCATATAGCTCTCGATGGCGAACCAGTTGCGGAAGGAGTTCAGCTCGAACGTCTCGCCCACGGCCATGCTCTTGTAGCCCTGGGTATTGATGTTCAGGTAGATGTCGGCGCGGTCATACACGTTCTTCTCGAAGCGGTAGATCGTGTCCTTGGTGAAGCTCGTATCGCCGATGTGCAGATCCTCCGCCGTCAGGGTGATGGCGTCGTCCGCGCTCCAGCGCTTATAGTCCCAGTAGGTCACGCCGTCGGGGTTCTGCACGCGGTAGAAATAGTCCGTGTTCTGATCCACGCGGTAGGCGACGGTGTTGGTCGCCTCATCGCGGCTCACGGGCTCGATATAGGAGTACACATAGTACTTGGCCAGCGTACCCATGGTGACAGTGGAGCCTGCCGGAACGGTAAGGGTCACGTTCACGCCAGCCTTGCAGTTGATGGAGAAACTGTCGTTCATGGTGGGGGTCTTCTTCGCGGTGGCCGTATTGAAGGTGGGCCGGGTCACCGGGTCGGGCGTGACCGTGGCCTGCACGGTATCGCCTACCACGAAGATGCAGCTGTCGTAGGTTTTCTCCCACGTCTGGCCCTTGCCGCTGACAGTCCGGCCCGGTGCAGCGGTGCGCACCTGGTTGTCGGCGGAGGTGACCTTCACATCCAGGGTGTAGTCCGTGCCCAGCACCCAACCGGAGTTCACGGAGATCTGATAGATGCGCTGGATCTTGGCCGCGTTCTCGCCGGCCTTGACCGTCAGGGACAGGCCGCCGTTGCAGTCGTCGTTGGCGTCATAGCCCTCCACCCAGTAGTCGCCCACGGGCAGCGTCAGGGTATAGGCGGCATTGGCGATCGTCACATCCGCCAGCAGGTCGGTGTCGCCCTTGACGCCATCAATATAGGTATACAGCTTGAGATACTTGACCTGCGCGTCATGGAGACCGCTGAGGGTCAGCTCGGCTTCTTCCACCGCGTTCACATCCACCGTGACCGGCAGGATGCTGAGAACGATGGGAGTCGCGTAGTTATCTTTGATCTCCGCTTTCGGCATATACGCCGTCAGATAATATGTACCATCCGTCTCCGGAGCGGTAAAGGACACTGTGCCGTCCTCTGCCACCACAGCGCCGCTGATGTCCGTCAGCTTGCCGCTTTCCGCATTGACCCAGGCCAGCTGGGCGCCTTCCAGCGCACTGATCTGATTATTGGCTTCCAGCGCCTCCATAGGCACGCAGCCATAGTAACCGATGCAATAGCCCATCACGGTCATATTCACCGCCGCCTTGGGCTTTATCGTCAGGCTGTCCAGCTTGGCATCAGCCTTCTCCCAGATCGGGTAATTATCCAGTGCAGAGTCGTCCTGATACAGGAAGAAATCCACAACATTGCCGGTATTCACCTCCGCCTGTGCGACGGTGTAGCCGGTATAGCTCTTCCCGCCGGGAGCGTAGGTGTCATCCGCCAGTACGCCGTTATGCGGCACAGAGCCGTTGATGGTAAAGCCGCAGTTCCCCGTCTTTTCGCCGAAAATAGTGGTGATAAAACCGCTGCTGCTTACGACCAAATAGTCCGCAGCCGTCTCCTTGGTGAACGCCTCACCGAAGGTCAGCTCATGGGCGCGGACCAGCACGTCCAGCGCGGACACGCCGTCCACCTCGTCGGTAAAGCCGTACTTCTCCGCCAGATCAGACGCCACGGTCTGCTTCTCCGCGAAGCCGTGGAGATATGCGCCCGCCGCCTGAGAGCGGATGGTCACCTCCGCCGTGGTAACCACCGGCGCGTGGGGCGCGATCATCGTAACAGTATAGGTGGTGGGGGTAACAGCCGGCGTGGCGTTCTCGCCCTCGCCGCTGGCCTCCTGTGCGTCGCCGCAGCGGATGGTCAGCACCGTGCCGTCCGCCACGGGGATAGACGCCGTGCGGCGGTAGGAGGTCTCGCCCACAGACAGATAGACCTGGTTCTGCTTGTTGGCTGCGGAGGCCGCGACAGTGACCTGCTCCACGCCCTCCGTCAGCTCCAGGGTATAGCTGGTGGTGTCCTTGTCGAATTCGGGCGCCAGCTTACCGGCGCTGAAGCTCAGGGCCGTCAGGCTGGTGTCGTTCATCGTCGTCCAGTTGCCGCCGATGTCCGCGCCCAAATTGCAGGTATACATGACGCGGATCTGGTCGCCGTTGGCCAGCGTACCGTCTGCCACGGTAAATTCTTTAAAGCCGCGGTTGGTGAACCAGTCGTTCAGCGTGCCCATCCAGCCGCCGCCCTGGCTGCCGTCAAAATGGCCCAGAGCCGCATCGCCCTTGGTGATCTCGCTGATATAACCCTTGTCCGCGCCTACGGCGGTGTAGCCCGCCCCACGCAGCGCGCTGTCTACGCAGCTCATCATGGTGGCATCCGCCGTCAGGGTCACGTCGGTGTCCACCAGCGTACCCTTCATCTCATCATACTGGACGTCGGTATACGTGGTGTTCTCCACGATGACGTGGACACTGCCGAGGCTGCTTTCGCTCCCCTCGGCCACTTCGGCCCACACGGTGGTGGGGATCAGGCTCAGCGCCATGACCAGTGCCAGGAAGAGCGAAACTAAGCGTTTCTTCATCTGTTGTTTCCTCCTTGTGATTTTCTCTGCTCGTTATATAAACGCCTTTCGGCCTTGCTGCCCCTGTCTCCGCTCAGGAAGAGGAGGTGGGAGAGGCCCGGCTTGGCCTCTCCTACCCTTATGGAAAGCTGACGGTCTCCGTTCAGACCGCCAAGGCTTGGCAAAAATAAGGGTGCTGCGTGTTCCCTCCAATACGAAAAAACGCCGGTCATCCGCCTGCGCGGAAAACCAGCGAGTGCCGCAAGAAAAAAGCACCGACGCTTCCGTCACCGGAAACATCAGCGCGTACCCTTGCCTTGTCCATATCACACACGGAGAGAGCGCCCGCTGTTGTCGGCCCTCCTCCATGTAAGTCTCCTGCCTCGCGCCACGGAGCTTTCGCTCCCCGTCTGCCGCCTACCTTCTCAGGACTTGCGTCCCAATGGCTGACTTTCGTCACACAGCTCTCGCCGCTTCGGTGCATCCTTGCGCCCACAGTGCCGTTCGCGTGGGGTTCTTGCGCCCCGTTCCTTTCAAAACTGCCGCCTGACCGTGTTCGGTCGTTGCGGCGGCAGCCACACAGCATCCTCGGACCACTATTCACTTATCCGGGCCGTCCGGCCCACTGCAAATCATTATAGCCGCCCCGTCTTTCCTTGTCAAGGGGGCTGGCATCGCAAACTGTCATTTTTCTCCATTCTCCGCCACCCAACGCCGCACATAGTCCACGAAACGCCGGGTAGACGCGGACAGCGCCCCCTTGTCCTTCACGCCGATGCCGATGTTGCGGTAAAACCGCTCCGGCGCGTGGCACACCGCCACCGGGTACGGGCTGTGGCGCACCATCAGCTCCGGCAGCAGGCTGATGCCCAGTCCCTTGGACACCATGGCCAGCATGGTTCGGTCCTCCCGGGCGGTATAGCGGACGTTGGGCCGCACGTCCATCCGGTCCAGCGCCGCCGTGATCTCATAGTCGTCGCCCTCCTCCAGCCGGATGAACGGCTCGCTGGCCAGCGCCTGCAGGGGAAACGTGTTGTTCCCCGCCAGCGGGTGGCCGCAGGGCGTCACCACCACCAGCTCGTCCCGGTGCAGGGGATACGTCTGCAGCCGCTTGGCAGACGGCAGCCGCAGAAACCCGCAGTCCACCTTGCCCTGCAATATCCACTCCTCGCTCTGGCCGTAGAAATCGCCGGTGACCACCTCGAACTCAATATTGGGATACAGCTCCCCGAAGCTCTTGAGGATAGACGGCAGCCACTGGGCGGACACGCTGGAGAACGTGGCCACCTTCACAAGGCCCGCATCCATGCCCTTCAGATCCGCCGCCGACTGCATCAGCGCCCGGTGGGCGGCGCACAGCCGCTCGATCTTGGGCAGCAGGGCACGGCCGTCCGCCGTCAGCACCACGCCGCCCCGGTTGCGGCTCAGCAGCGTGACGCCCAGCTCGTCCTCCAGCGACTGCACCGCGTGGCTCACGCCGGACTGGGTAAAATTCAGCGCCTCCGCCGCCTTGGAAAAGCTGCCGCACTCCACCGTCTTGACGAACATCTGATATTTGGACACGCTCATGGTGCCACCTCCTTCTTGCCCTCTATCTTATCATACTTTTCCTCATACTTGCAAGTACAATTATGCGTTTTACAACTCAATAGCTTTGTGCTAATATAAGGACAGTCAAACGAAGCAAATGAATGGAGGTAATTACTTATGGCTTTGATTTCTAAGATGAACCGGTGCGCCGTCTGCGGCAGCAGCTCTGTGGTCTATAACGAGGAGGCCCGCACCTACCACTGCGCGTCCTGCGGCAGCGACTGCGCCCACACCATGCCCGCCGCCGATCTGGCCCTCATCAACCGCATCGCCGCTCTGGGCGACCTGAAGGGCGAGATGCCTGAGCTGCGTAAGCGCTATCCCCGTTTGGACATGACCACCTGGACGCGGGAGAACCGTGTGCAGGCCTGACCCCGATACCATTTCTTTTCCATACTACCCCTCCACAAGAGGGAAGCCCCGGCCGACGGCCGGGGCTTCCCTCTTTATCTCATTCCTGTCATTACAGATCATGCACCCGCAGGGCGCGGATGGCGTTCAGCACCGCCAGCACCATCACGCCCACGTCCGCAAAGATAGCCGCCCACATATCCGCCGCGCCCACGGCCACCAGCACCAGGCACGCGAACTTCACCGCCAGCGCGAACACGATGTTCTGATACACGATGCCGATGCACTTGCGGGAAATTTTGATGGCCTTGCTGATCTTGGCCGGGTCGTCGTCCATCAGCACGATGTCGGCGGCCTCGATGGCGGCGTCAGACCCCATCGCGCCCATGGCGATGCCGATGTCAGCCCGGCTCAGCACCGGCGCATCGTTGATGCCGTCGCCCACGAAGGCCAGCTTGTCCCGGCCCTTCTGCTGCGCCAGCAGCGCCTCCACCTGAGCCACCTTGTCGCCGGGGAGCAGCTCGCTGTGGACCTCGTCCACGCCCAGCTCCGCCGCCACCGCCTCCGCCACCTTTTTGGCGTCGCCGGTGAGCATAACAGTCCTGCTCACCCCGGCCTTATGCAGCGCGGCCAGCGCCTCCCTGGCGTGGGGCTTCACCACGTCGGAGATGACGATATGGCCGGCGTACTGCCCGTCCACCGCCATGTGGATGATCGTGCCCACGCTGTGGCAGTCGTGGTACGGGATGCCCAGCCGCTCCATGAGCTTGCTGTTGCCCGCCGCCACCGTATGGCCGTCCACACAGGCGGTGACGCCGTGGCCGCTGATCTCCTGAATGTCGGTGACGCGGCTGCGGTCGATGGCCTTGCCGTAGGCGCGCTGCAAGCTCCTGCTGATGGGGTGGGAGGACGCACACTCCGCCAGCGCCGCGTACTCCAGCAGCTTGCTCTCGTCCATGTCGCTGTGGTGGACGGCGGTGACCTCAAACACGCCCTTCGTCAGCGTACCGGTCTTGTCGAACACCACTGTTTTCACCTGGGACAGCGTCTCCAGATAGTTAGACCCCTTAATGAGCACGCCCTCCTTGCTGGCGCCGCCGATACCGGCGAAGAAGCTCAGGGGGATGCTGACCACCAGCGCGCAGGGGCAGCTGGTGACCAAAAACGTCAGCGCACGGTAGACCCACTGCTCCCACTGGCCGTCCATGCCGCCGATCAGCCGGATCACCGGGGGCAGCACCGCCAGCGCCAGGGCGCTGTAACACACGGCGGGGGTGTAGACGCGGGCGAACTTGGCGATGAAGTCCTCGCTGCGGGACTTGCGGGAGCTGGAGTTCTCCACCAGCTCCAGGATCTTGGAAACGGTGGACTCTCCGAACTCCTTGGTGGTGCGGATCTTCAAAAGGCCCGTCATGTTGATGCAGCCGCTGATGATCTCGTCCCCCTCGCGGGCGTCCCGGGGCAAGCTCTCGCCGGTGAGGGCGCTGGTGTTCAGGGTGGAGCTGCCCTCCACCACCACGCCGTCGATGGGGACTTTTTCGCCGGGCTGCACCACGATGACCGTGCCCACGGCCACCTCGTCCGGATCGACCTGCACCAGCTGGCCGTCCCGCTCCACGTTGGCGTAGTCGGGACGGATGTCCATCAATGCGCTGATGTTCTTCCGGCTCTTGCCTACGGCGTAGCTCTGGAACAGCTCGCCGATCTGATAGAACAGCATAACGGCGATGGCCTCGTTGTAGTCGCCGCTCTTTTCATAGATGGCCAGCGCGAACGCGCCCACGGTGGCCACGGCCATCAGGAAGTTCTCGTCGAACACCCGGCCGTTCAGAATGCCCTGCCCCGCCTTTTTCAGGATGTCATAGCCGATGACCAGGTACGCCGCCAGATACAGCGCCAGCCGCGGCCAGCCCGTCACCGGCAGGAAGTACAGCGCCGCCAGCATGACGGCGGTGATCAGGATGCGCGAGAGCATCTTTTTCTGTTTCTTCGTCATAGTCCCGCTCCTTTCCTCGATGGGAGAAAACGCGCCCTGCATGGGTGCAGGGCGCGGCTGAATATGTCTTACAGCTCGATCTCGCAGTCAGGCTCGACCTTCTTGCAGGCCTTCAGAACGGCCTTCATGGTGGCCTTCACGTCCGCACCCTCAGCAAATTCCACGATCATCTTTTGGGTCATGAAGTTCACCACCGCGGAAGCCACGCCCTCGGTCTTGCCCGCGGCCTCCTCCATCAGGTTGGCGCAGTTGGCGCAGTCCACTTCAATGCTGTACGTCTTTTTCATGGGTATGCTCCTCTCCGTGCCGGTAGTTTTACCATTAAGCACTTGTTTAATCATCATGGCCGTAGTATACTGTCCCTGCGCCCAAAAGTCAACAGCTCCGCCCCACTCTCTGCCAAAGGGGCGAAAAGCATTTCCGTTCGGGCGAAAAGGGAGGATACCGACATGGATGACCGTCAGCTGCCCCACTACCACGGCGAAGAGCCCACCCATACCGACGTGATCCGCCAGCTGCTGGACAGGGCGGATACCTTCCAGCGACTGGCGGACATTTTTCGCCAGCTGGGCGACGCCAACCGCATCCGCATCTTCTGGCTGCTGTGCCACTGCGAGGAGTGCGTGGTGAACATCGCCGCCATGATGGATATGTCCAGCCCCGCCGTGTCCCACCACCTGCGGACGCTGCGTGACAGCGGACTGCTGGTCACGCGGCGGGACGGCAAGGAGGTGTACTACCACGCCGCCGACACCGCCCAGGCCCGGCTGCTCCACGAGATGGTCGAGCAGGTCATGGACGTGGCCTGTCCCCAGTGGCGCTCCCAGGCGGAGCAGGTGCAGCTCATCCGGGAGATACACGACTACCTGACGGAGCACATGGACCGGCGCATCACCATTGACGAGCTGGCCCACCTGTACCCCATCAACCCCACCACACTGAAAGAGGTGTTCAAATCGGTGTATGGCACGTCCATCGCCGCCCACCTGAAGGAGCACCGGCTGGAAAAGGCATCCCAGCTGCTGCGGGAGACGGGCCTGAGCGTGGCGGAGATCGCCCGTCAGGTGGGCTACGAGAGCCAAAGCAAGTTCACCGCCGCCTTCAAGGAGCAGTACGGCCTTCTCCCCACCGCCTACCGCAGGACCTGACCCTCCGCAGGCGCGCCCCCAACAAAACACCAGGACCTCCGGCCGCAGCCGGAGGTCCTGGTCTCAGTTCTCATATAATATATCCCGCGCCACGGGCCGGTAAAACAGCTTCTCCGCCTCGTCAAAGTCCCGGGTGCGTCCCAGTATCCACATCAGCTTGGCCACCGCCGCCTCCGTGGTCATGTCGTATGCCTCCAGCAGCCGCAGCGTGCTTTTCAGCCGCCCGCCCACGTGATACACCGTCAGGTCGCTGCCCTCGTTGGGCACCTGGGTGGTCATGACCACGATCTTGCCCCGCTCCACGCCCCGGCGGATGATGTCGTAATAGCTGTCGTCCCCCTCGTATTCCGGCAGACCGCCTACGCCGAAGGACTCGATGACCAGCCCGTCATACCGCTCCAGCATGAATTCCAGCACCGCCGCCGGCGTGCCGGGGATCAGCTTCAGCAGCCCCACGTTATCGTCCAGCCTGTCGTAGAACAGCGGCCTGGGATAGCAGGCGCAGCGCATATATTGCAGCAGATGCTCGTCCTGCACCACCGCCAGGTCGGGATAATTCACGCTGGAAAACGCCTGAAAGCTCTTGGAGCAGGTCTTTCGCGCCCGCGTACCCAGGATCACCTTTCCGTTGAACACGATCTGCACGCCGCCGCAGCCCCGGCAGGCGTATAAGAACGCGTCCGTCAGGTTGCGCTTGGAGTCCGTGCCGTCGAACCATATGGGCTTCTGCGCCCCGGTGAGGATGATGGGCTTGGGGCTGCCCTGGATGAGATAGCTCAGCGCCGCGGCGGTGTAGGCCATGGTGTCCGTGCCGTGGGAGATGACAAAGCCGTCATAGTCGTCATACCGCTCCCGGATGGTCTGTGCCGCGCCCAGCCAGTGGGCCGGGCGGATGTTGGTGCTGTCCAGACTGTATAGCTGGATGCAGTCCACGTGGCACAGCTCCCCGATTCGGGGCACGAAGGATAAAAGCTGCGCGCTGTTCAGCTCCGGTGTCAGCCCGGAGGGTGACATCTCGCTGGCGATGGTGCCGCCTGTGCCGATCATCAGAATACGCTTCACGGTCATACCTCCCTGTTGTCCATAGCGGCCACGCCGAACCGTGCGGCCAGCTCAATGCGCCGGCGTGTCTCGTCGTCCCCGCCGTCGTACTCCCGCCGCAGCTCCTGCAAAAAGAGTCCCCTTAGCGTGTCCTCGCCGCACTTGTCCCATATCTCCCGGCGCACGGTGGTCTCATCCCGCAGCTGCAGGGCGAAAAACCGCCCCTCCAGCGACTGCTGCAGCAGCGGCAGCCGCACCGGCTCCTCCGGTGTTCCCACCAGCCGCAGCCGGCATATATCCTCCGCCGTGTCCTGGGGCAGCAGCCGCTCCACGGCGGCCAGCGGATCGCCATCGGTGACGTCTGCCTCCCAAATACGATAGCGGCGGCGGGCGAAGGCCACGAACCGCAGCTCCGCCGTCCCCGGCCCGATGTCGCCGTACAGAAAACCCTTGTCCCCCAGCTCATCAAAGCCCCGGCCCTCCGGACAGCCGCAGTAGCCGTAGGCCACCCGGCCCGCCCGCACCACGCCGGTACAGCTGTGGACATGGCCCAGCGCCAGATAATCCAGCCCGCTGGCGGCGATGGATGCCGTGGTCAGCGGGCGGTAGCGGCTGTCGCCGCCGGTGACGTCGCCGTGGAGCAGGCCGATGTGGACCAGTCCGTCCTCCGGGGCGGTGAACCCCGCCAGCACGTGGTCCTCCGGCATCTCAGGGGCTGTGAAGGCCGCGCCGTATACGGTGCAGCCCAGCTCCGGGAACGTGACGGCCTGCATCCGGTCCTCCGTAAAGACATGCACATTGTCGGGCCACAGCGTCCGGGCATACGGCCCGTCCGCCGTGTAGGGGTCGTGGTTGCCGGGGGCTATGACCACCCTGCCCCGGAACGCGCCCAGCGCCCGGGCCAGCAGCGGCGCGGTGTCGCCCCGCAGCTCGCCGCCGTCGAACAGATCTCCCGCCAGCAGCAGAAGCTGCACCCCGCGGTCGTTGGCCCACTCCACCAGCCGCTCCGGGCTGCGGCGGCTCTCCGCCCGGCGCTGCCGGGCCTGCTCCGCTGTCAGCGCGCCGAAGGCACTGTCCAAATGGAAGTCCGCCGCGTGCAGTACCCGCACCACGTCAGGCCTCCTCCGGCTGCCAGCCCTTGCACACGTCCACCCACTGGGCGAAGTTCTTGCCGCAGCAGCGCTCCAGCTCGTCGCAGGTCAGCTCAATGGCGCTGGCGGCGCTGCCCACAGCGGGGAACACGGTGTCGAACCGTTTCAGCGACACGTCCAGATACGTTTTCACATCGTCGGGCAGGGCAAAGGGACACACACCGCCCACAGCGTGGCCGATGCGCTCCACCGCCTCCTCGTGGGTGAGCATCTTGGCCTTCGTGCCGAAGAAATGCTTGTACTTGCTGTTGTCCACCTTGGCGTCTCCTGCGGCCACGATGAGGATGGGAGCTTCCCCGATCTTGAAGCTCAGGGTCTTGGCGATCCGCGCGCCCTCCACGCCCACGGCCATGGCCGCCAGCTCCACCGTGGCGCTGGACACCTCAAATTCCCGCATACGGTCGGCCACACCGTAGGGTTTCAAGTATTCTCTCACTTTTTCCACTGACATAGGTATATTTTTCACTCCTGTATTCAAGTTTATTAAAGATTTTTCCAGTCCGTTTTTCTCGATTTATGGTTATTTAATCTCTATTCTATACACTTTTTCGCACAATCCCGTGTCGCTGTTCAGGGTAAACACGCACCCCTGGGCGGTACACGGCCCTTCCGCCGCCCGGTAGCGGCCCGGCAGCCCGCCCAGGAAAAACTCCATGGACTGGGCCGGCTCAACGCCCAGCACCGACTCGTCCGGCCCTGTCATACCAAGGTCTGTCACGTAGCCCGTTCCCTTTTTGAACACCCGCATATCCGCGGTGGGCACATGGGTGTGCGTGCCCCACAGAGCCGACACCCGACCATCTAAATAATAGGCCAGCGCCAGCTTTTCACTGGTGGCCTGTGCGTGAAATTCCACCAGCGTAAATGTGGCCTTCTCCTCTGTTTTCAGCAGCTTGTCCGCCGTAAAAAACGGATTATCCGCGTTGAAATCAAGGCCGCAGCGTCCGATAAGCGGAAAAATCGCAACGGAAACCGCCCCTAAAGCCACCCGCAGATACCCGTGTCCCGGGGCGCGGCCCGTGAAGTTGGCAGGCCGCAGAATATACGCTTCATCGTCTAAATAGGACGCGATCTGAGGCTTGCCGAAGGTGTGGTTGCCCAGGGTGATCACGTCCGCCCCGGCGGCAAACAGCGCCTGCGCCTGATCCCGCGTCAGACCGCTGCCGGAGATGTTCTCCCCGTTGACCACGGTGAAATCGATACCCTGCTCCCGCTTGAAAGCCCGGAGCTTCTTCTCCAACAGTGTCAAGCCTGTCTCGCTGGCCACGTCGCCCAGCGCCAATACTTTGAACTCCGTAAAACGCGCCTCCTTTGCATTTTCAGCTCATTTTTGCAACTTTTTCACTCGTTCCAACCAATAATTTTTGTCAGCTGGCGGTTGGTATAATAGTACGCCGACGCAGGGAAATTCCGCAGATCCGCCGTGTTGGAGCACAGCAGATAGTCGATGGGCAGGCCGTTTTCATCCCGGATCACGTCCAAAATGACGGTGGTGTGGTTGGCCGGCTCATCCACGCCCATGGTGATGATGTCGCCGGTCTCGCCGCTGAAATAGGGTGCGTTGACCACCGCCGCCAGGCCGTGCTCCCGCTCCGCCGCGGCGTAGTCCAAGAACCAGCCCACGTTGACCCAGGGCAGGGTGGTGCTGTGCTGGCTGAACCAGTACCAGCCCGTCTCATAGCCGCCGGAGGTATCCATAGGAATGCCGCCGGCCAGCAGCACCTGCGAGCCGAAGTTCATGCAGTTGCCGCCGTAGTCATCATAGGCCATAAAGCCGGGATTGCGCCGTCCCACATAGGCCAGCATATACTCCCGGGCGGCCTGACGGTCATAGGGGTGGTCGGCGGTGACGGCGACGGTCAGCCCCTCCCGGGGCAGGTCGCGGCGGGCCTCGATGTAGTCGGTGATGGCTGGGAAATGGTTGTCCTGCCGGGTAGTGCGGTCGTAGTCTGCGCTGTAATAGGCGTTGTCGTCGGACACGTGGGAGACGATGCGCCAGCGATCGCCGCCGATGCTGCGGAGCGTAAACGTATGCTTGATGCCGAACTGCTCAGAGGGAATACCGTCCAGCCCGGCGAAGTAGACCACGTTGCTCTCCTTCAGCACCACATCCACGTCGCCTTCCGTCTCCGGAGACGGCTCGAGGGACGTGCAGCGCAGGGAGTAGCTATAGGAGGTCATAGTCAGGTCGATGGGCGACAGGCGGCGGATGATGCACAGGTCGTGCCAGATAGTCTTGTGGTACACCGTCTCGTCCACAGTGGTGAACAGATCGGAGGGGTCAATGACCTCCAGCGCGGAGATGGACTGATAATAGCAGTCCATGAAATCCAAAAGCAGCAGCTCCTGTCCCACGGTCATGCCCTTATCCGCCGCGCCGCTGATGCGCTCAAAGGAGGCGCTGACAGGGGTGGGGTCGCTGCCCCACACCGCACCGTGGCTGCGCTGCCACGTCTTTGTCTCCGGTACGTCGGCGGTAAGATGCTGCTCCTGCTGCTCCGTCTGTCCCGGCCCCTCCAAAGGATCAGTGTTCTCCTTTTTCAGTGCGGCGCAGGCGGTCAGTGTCAGGAGCAGGGCCAAAAGCAAGGCGGTAGCCAACACACGTTTCATACTATATCCTCCCCAAAAGCGCGGTGTTTTTCTTTCCTCTTCGCGGTTATTATAGCAGAACAAAACCCGGTGTGCAACGCACACCGGGTTTTCCGGACAGGGAATTTTTACTTGGCGTACTCCACGACCTTCGTCTCCCGCAGGACGTGGACCTTGATCTGGCCGGGGTATTCCAGCTCACTCTCGATACGCTTGGCCAGCTCCCGGGCCAGGATGACCATCTCGTCCTCGCTGACCTGCTCGGGCTTGACCATGACGCGAACCTCGCGGCCGGCCTGAATGGCATAGCTCTTCTCCACGCCGGGATACGAGCCGGTGATCTCCTCCAGCTTCTGCAGACGCTTGATGTAGTTCTCCAGGTTTTCACGGCGCGCGCCGGGGCGTGCCGCGGAAATGGCGTCCGCCGCCTGCACCAGGCAGGCCACCAGCGTCTTGCACTCCACGTCACCGTGGTGCGCCTGGATGGCGTGGATGATGTCCTCTTTTTCGCGGTACTTGCGGGCGTATTCCACACCCAGCGCCACGTGGGTGCCCTCGAACTCGTGATCCAAAGCCTTGCCGATGTCGTGGAGCAGACCGGCGCGCTTGGCGGCGTTCACATCAGCGCCCAGCTCGGCGGCCATCATGCCGGCGATGTGGCTGACCTCGATGGAGTGCTGCAGCACGTTTTGGCCGTAGCTGGTGCGGTAATGCAGCTTGCCCAGCAGCTTCTGCAGCTCCGGGTGCAGTCCGCGGACACCGGTCTCCAGCACGGCGCGCTCGCCCTCGGCGCGGATAACGCCGTCCACCTCGCGGCGGGCCTTCTCCACCATCTCCTCGATGTGGGTGGGGTGGATGCGCCCGTCGGCGATGAGCTTCTCCAGCGCCAGCCGGGCGACCTCCCGGCGAACCGGCTCGAAGCAGGACACGGTGATGGCCTCGGGGGTGTCGTCGATGATAAGATCCGCGCCGGTCAGTGTTTCCAGCGTGCGAATGTTGCGGCCCTCACGGCCGATGATGCGGCCCTTCATCTCGTCGTTGGGCAGGGGCACGACGCTGACGGTGATCTCCGCCACGTGGTCAGCGGCGCAGCGCTGGATAGCGGTGGCCACGATCTCGCGGGCGCGCTGGTCGGCCTCGTCCTTGGCCCGGGCCTCGATCTCCTTGATCTTCAGCGCCGTCTCGTGGGTCACCTCGGACTCCACCTGGGCGATGAGGTAATCCTTGGCCTGATCCGCCGTGAAGCCGGAGATGCGCTCCAGCATTTCCGTCTGGCTGCGCTTGATGAGCTTGATCTCCTCCTGCTCCTTGTCCATGGCGGCGTGCTTCTGGGCCAGGGCCTCTTCCTTCTTTTCGATCATCTCGGTCTTGTGATCGAGATTTTCCTCTTTTTGCTGCAGACGGCGCTCCTGCTTCTGCTGCTCGGCGCGGCGTTCCTTGACTTCCTTCTCGTATTCGCTGCGGTTTTTCAAAATCTCTTCTTTTGCTTCAAGAAGTGCCTCTCTTTTCTTGTTTTCAGAGCTTTTAATGGCCTCGTTGATGATGCGCGTGGCTTCGTCCTCCGCGCTGGAGATTTCTTTTTCCGCTACGCCCTTGCGGTAGCGAATGCCGAGGAGGAAAAAGACCACCGCCGCCACCAGGAACGCGGCAGCTGCCACGATCCAGCCTGTTACGGTCATAGTGCATTCCTCCTATGTTGTGTTGTTGCTCGGGTGATCGCGCAAAATATTGCGTCAGATATAACCGGCGGGAGGTTATGCTCCTACCGATAATAATCCTTACTAATATTAAACACAATGTCACCCGCTGTCAAGGGCAAATCGGAAATTTCGTCCCGCTTTTTTGCGGAGCGGGAAATCTGGTGGGGCGGGCAAGATGCTGCAACGAAGTATCGGCGCAAAAGCCCCCGCCGTCAGGTGATATAGTCCGCGAAGGCATAGCCAAGAAGCCCGTTGTACCCCACAGTGTACCAGTCCTGATAGCGGCCGTAGACCGTCACCGGCGCGCCGTCGGGCATGGCCGCCGCCACAGCGCCGTTCAGCGCCGGGGCGGTCCGTAGGTTCAGCGGTCCGCCCCGAGTCCGGACCGTGCCCCGCCAGGGCGTCAGGGGCACGACAAAGGGCAGCCCGAAATACTCCGTCAGCGACAGCACCAGATTGGCGGCGATGGCCTCTAAATTGTTCTCCACCCACAGGGCGTCGGCGGTGTTGTCGTGGTAGCCCAGCTCCAGCAGCACGGAGGGCATATAGGGCTGGCGCACCTCTCCCAGCGCGGTGGTGGCGCTGGCATAGACCTTGTCGGGCAGAGGGTAGACATCCTTCAGGTTTCTCACGAAGATGCCGGCGGCCCGTTTGCCGTTGGCACTGCCGGGGTAGTAGAAGGCGATGACGCCCCGCACCGTACCCTCCCGGCTGCCGTCGGTGCTGGCATTGGAGTGGAGGGCCAGGTAGAAATCGTAGCTGCCGCTGTTGGCCTGACGGATGGAGCTGGCAGCGGTCATATCCGGCGTGTTGCGGGTAAAGCGGATGGTGTTGGCCAGCAGATAGGGCTCCATGGCGTCGGCCAGCAGGTTCATGAAATATTCCTCGCTGCCCGCGCCGGTAATATAGGAATTGTACTCCTGGGTGGAGGGACTAAGATAGATCCGCGGCATGATGTGTTCCCCTTTCTCATGATCTCTTTACATTTATATGGAAATGCGGGAAAAGATGTGCTATGATGGGCGGGAATATGAGCTATACGAAAGGAAGTACACGCCATGAAAGCAGTCCGTCCCTATGCCAGGATCACCGTAACGCCCAAGGGGGAGCGCGCCCTCACCGGCGGCCATCCCTGGGTCTACGAGGGGGAGGTCGTGTCCCTCGAGGGCACGGCGGAGGACGGCGGCCTGGTGGACGTGTTGAGCCGCCGGGGCAGCTGGCTGGGCTGCGGGTTCTACAACAGCCGCAGCAAGATACGGGTGCGGCTGGTGAGCCGCAACGCCAACGACGACTTCAGCGATGAATTCTGGACGCGGCGGCTGCGCTACGCCTGGGAGTACCGCAAGACGGTGATGGGTGAGACGGACAGCCGCTGCTGCCGCATCATCTTCGGCGAGGCGGATTTCTTCCCGGGGCTGACGGTGGATCGGTTCGAGGATGTGCTGGTGACTCAGGTGCTGAGTTTGGGCATAGAGCGCATCAAGCACCGGCTGTTTCCGCTGCTGGTGGATATTCTGCGGCAGGATGGGCAGGACATCCGGGGCGTGTATGAGCGCAACGATGTGGCCATTCGCGAACTGGAGGGCATGGCACAGGGCAAGGGCTGGTATCCCCTGCCCGGTGAGGCGCCGCCTGCGCAGACAACGGTGGACATCATGGAAAACGGCATCATCTACACCGTGGATTTTGAGAACGGGCAGAAGACCGGGTTCTTCCTGGATCAGAAGTACAACCGGCTGGCGGTGGCGAAGCTGGCCAGGGACAGGACGGTGCTGGACTGCTTCACCCACACCGGTTCGTTCGCCCTGAATGCGGCCAAGGGCGGGGCGAAGCACGTCACCGCCGTGGATGTGTCGGAGTTCGCGGTGCAGTGCGCCTCGGAGAACGCCCGGCGCAACGGGCTGGACGGTGTGATGGACTGTGTGGCGGCCAACGTGTTCGACCTGCTGCCGGGGCTGGAGAAGCAGCCCCGGAGGTATGACTTCATCATCCTCGACCCGCCGGCCTTCACCAAGAGTCGGAGGACGGTCCACAGCGCCATGACCGGGTACAAGGAGATCAACTACCGGGCCATGAAGCTGCTGCCCCGGGGCGGGTATTTAGCCACCTGCTCGTGCAGCCATTTCGCCACGGAGGAGCTGTTCATAAAAATGCTCCACAGCGCCGCACACGACGCCGGGGTGCAGCTGCGGCAGATCGAGGCGCGGCAGCAGTGCGCCGACCACCCTATCCTGTGGGGCGTGGAGGAGACCAATTATCTGAAATTTTTCATTTTTCAGGTGGTATAAGACGGGAGTTTTTATTGCCACGGGACAGTTCCTGTGGTATTCTGAGATTTATGACAGAACGCTGTAAAGGGAGGCGGGACTATGACCGTGGGACAGAAGCGGCTGTTCCTGCTGGACATGGACGGCACGCTGTACGTGGACGAGCGGCTGTTCGACAGAGTACCGGAGTTCCTGGCCCGCGTCCGTGAGACCGGCGGGCGGTATCTGTTCCTCACCAACAACTCCTCCCGGGGCGTGGAGGGGTACATAGAGAAATTAGGCCGACTGGGCATCGCCACCGGGCCGGGGGACTACCTGACCTCGGTGGACGCTGCCATTGACCTGCTGCATCGGGAATACCCGGGGAAGAAGTGCTACGCGGCGGGAACGCAGTCGTTCCGGCAGCAGCTGGACAGCGCGGGCATCCCCGTGACGACCCGGGTGGAGGAGGATGTGGACATCCTGCTCAGCGGCTTTGACCGGGAGCTGACGTTCCAGAAGCTGGAGGACAGCTGCATCCTGCTGAACCGGGGCGTGACGTGGCTGGCCACCAACCCGGACTGGGTGTGCCCCACGTGGTATGGCGCTGTGCCGGACTGCGGCAGCGTGTGCCAGATGCTGACCAACGCCACCGGGCGAAGGCCCACGTTCATCGGCAAGCCCCAGCCCGCCATGGCGGAGCTGGCCATGCGGCGGACGGGCTTCGGCCCGTCGGAGACGGTGCTTATCGGCGACCGGGTGTATACGGACATCGCCTGCGCCGTCAACGCCGGCATCGACAGCATACTGGTGCTGTCCGGCGAGGGAACACGGGAGGACGTGGAGAAATTCGATGTCCGGCCCACATGGATATACGACGATATTGCCGCGGTATACCGCGAGATGGAGGAAACGCCATGAAGCTGAATTACAAGCGCACCATACTGGTGGGGTTTGCATTTTTCCTGATCTGCGCCTTTTGGCAGGCCTATGACAACACCATTCCCCTGATCCTGACCAACAAGTTCGGCATGAGCCAGACCTGGTCCGGCGTCATCATGGCACTGGACAACGTGCTGGCACTGTTCCTGCTGCCGCTGTTCGGCCACATCTCCGACAAATGCACCCATCCCAAAGGGCGGCGGACGCCGTTCATCGTGGTAGGCACGCTGCTGGCGGCGGTGGCGCTCATCGCTCTGTCCTTCGTGGACAACGCCCAGCTGAAGTATCTGGACAAGGTGTCTGCCATTGACGATCCGGCGGCGCTGGCGGAGATCTATCAGGAGCAGAAGGACGCCACGCTGCTGACCCCCGGCGGCGAGAGCTTTATCCTGGGCCAGAAAATCACCCAGGAGGAGTTCACCGCTATCCGCAGCCAGATCACCGAGGGTGAAAGGACCGTGACCAATCCGGACTACACCAACTACGTCGTACCGGCGCGGCAGGCCTGCGCCCACGCCGTCACCCGGACGCATCCGGGGACGGTGGTGCTGTTCGTGGTGCTGCTGCTCATCATCCTCGTCTCCATGGCCACATTCCGCTCCCCGGCGGTGGCGCTGATGCCGGACGTGACGCTGAAGCCGCTGCGCTCCAAGGCCAACGCCGTCATCAACCTGATGGGCAGCGCCGGCGGCATTCTGGTGCTGGCGCTGGGCATGGTGTTCGCCACCTCGTCGGTGGAGAACAGCCTGATGAGCTACACCGGCTATTTTGGCGTGATCGCGGCGCTGATGCTGGCGGCGCTGGTGGTGTTCATGCTCACCGTCCGTGAGCCGGAGTGGGCCGCCGAGATGCAGCGGCAGGCCGTGGCCGCCGGGCTGGAGGAAAAAGAGGAGGCGGCGCAGCCCACGGAGAGCCGCAGGCTGTCTGCCGACGAGGTGAAGAGCCTGCTGCTGATCCTTCTGAGCATCGTGCTGTGGTTCTTCGGCTACAACGCCGTCACCAGCAAATACTCCGTATACGCCAGCAATATCCTGCACAAGGACTATAACCTGACGCTGATCATCGCCCAGGCCGCCGCCATCGTGGCCTATCTGCCGGTGGGCTTCCTCGCCGGGAAGCTCGGACGGAAAAAGACCATCCTCGCCGGCGTGGTGATGCTCACGGTGGCCTTCGGCGTGGCGGGCTTCCTGACGGCGGACAGTCCCACCATGCTGATGAACGCCATGTTCGCCCTGGCGGGCATCGCCTGGGCCACCATCAACGTCAACTCCTTCCCCATGGTGGTGGAGCTGGCCTCCGGCGGCGACGTGGGCAAATACACCGGCTTCTACTACACCGCCTCCATGGCGGCCCAGGTGGCCACACCCATGGTGTCCGGCCTGCTGATGGATAAATTCGGTATGCACGTCCTGTTCCCCTACGCCGCCGTGTTCACGGCGCTGGCCTTCGTGACCATGCTGTTCGTCAAGCACGGCGACAGCAAGCCCGCGGCTAAGGTGGGGCTGGAGGTGCTGGACGTGGACAACGACTGAAAAGAGGTTTCCCTATGACTTGGCTCATCGTATTGGCCGCCCTGATCGCGGTGGTCTTTCTCCTGTACCTGCTGGCGCTGCGCTGTCAAAAGCGGCGGGGCGACTGGGACTATTTCAAAAAGTGGCGCTATGCCCACCGGGGCTATCATGACAAGCCCCGCATCCCCGAAAACTCCATCCCCGCGTTCCGCCGTGCGGTGCAGTGCGGCTTTGGCGCGGAGCTGGACGTGCATCTGATGAAGGACGGCCATCTGGCGGTCATCCACGACGCCTCCCTGCTGCGTACCGCCGGGGCGGACGTGGAGATCGAGGACCTGACGGCGGAGGATCTGTCCAGCTACACCCTGGAGGGCACAGAGCACCACATCCCCCTGCTGGAGGAGGTGCTGCCCATTTTCGCCGGCAAAGCGCCCCTGATCATCGAGCTGAAGGCCGAGCGGGGCAACGCCGACGCGCTGACCGCCGCCGCGTGCGCCCTGCTGGATAAGTACAAGGGCAAATATATGGTGGAGTCCTTCGACCCCCGGTGTCTCATGTGGCTGTGGCACAACCGGCCTCAGGTGCTGCGTGGACAGCTGTCGGAAAACTTCCTGCGCCACGGCGACGGCGTCAATCTGCCCGGCGCGGTGCGCTGGGTGCTGGGCAATCTGCTGATGAACAGCTGGACGCGGCCCGACTTCATCGCCTACCGCTTTGAGGACCGGAGCAGCCTGTCCCTGAAGCTGTGCCGGGGCGTATACCGGGCGCAGGAGGCCAGCTGGACCATCCGCGACAGGGCGGACATGGACGCGGCGGAGGCCGCGGGCTGCCTGGTCATCTTTGAACGCTTTGATCCAAGGGGGCTGGACAAATGAGAGTGATCACCGGCACGGCGCGAGGCCGTGTACTGAAGGAGCTGGAGGGGCTGGAGACCCGGCCCACCACCGGCAAGGTAAAGGAGAGCCTGTTCTCCATCATCCAGTTCGACATCGAGGGCCGCCGGGTGCTGGATCTGTTCGCCGGAACGGGCCAGCTGGGCATCGAGGCGCTGAGCCGGGGCGCGGCGGAGTGCGTGTTCATCGACCGGCGGGCCGACGCGGTAAAGCTGATCCGCGAGAACCTGGTGTTGTGCAGGCTGGAGGACCGGGCCAGGGTGCGGCAGGGCGAGGCGCTGCCCTATCTGCGCAGCGGCGAGAAGTTCGACATCGTGTTTCTCGACCCCCCCTACGCCAGCGGACTGCTGGCCCAGGCGCTGACGGACATCGCGGTGTTTGACATTTGCCGTGCACATGGTATAATCATAGCAGAGAGCGCCGCGGACACGGTGCTGCCCGCCATGCCGCCGCCCTATACGCTGTACAGGGAGTACCGCTACGGCAAGATCAAGCTGACGGTGTATCATCGCGGCGGAAATGAGGATGCAGAATGAATATCGCCATCTATCCCGGCAGCTTCGACCCCATCACCCTGGGGCATTTGGACATCATACGCCGGGCCGCCGCCTGCTTTGACAGGGTATACGTCTGCGTCATGGTCAACTGCGAGAAGAAGCAGCCCATGTTCACACCGGAACGGCGGCTGGAGCTGATCCGCCACAGCGTGGCCCACATCTCCAACGTGGAGGTGGAGAACTGGAGCGGCCTGCTGGCGGACTATGCCCGGGCCAAAAATGCGCATATTCTGGTAAAGGGCGTGCGGAACTGCGCCGACTTCGAGCTGGAAAACCAGATGGCCCGCATCAACCAGGGCATCTGCCCCGGACTGGAGACGCTGCTGCTGCCCGCCAGCGCGGAGTTTGAGCATTTCAGCTCTACCATGGTGCGGGAGATGATCCGCTACCACCAGCCGTTGGAAAAGTATGTACCGGCGCCGGTCGCCGAGGAATTGATGCGGCAGCGTGGCTGATCGCTGACCGAAATAAGAGAAAGGACGGACTGCCCTATGGAAGAAAAGGATGTGCAGAGACTGCTGGATATGCTGTTCGGCATGATCGACGAGGCAAAAAGCGTGGCGTTCAGCTCGGACAAGTGCGTCATCAACCGTGACGAGGCGCTGGACCTGCTGGACGAGATCCGGGCCAAGCTGCCCCTGGAGCTGAAGAAGGCCAAGGAGCTGATCGCGGCCCGCAGCGAATATGTGGCGGGTGCAAAGAAGGAAGTGGAGTCCATGCTGCGGCAGGCGGAGCTGGACGCGCGGACCATCGTGTCCGAGAGTGAGACCATCCAGCTGGCCCGTCAGAAGAGCAGTGAGATCATCCGCCGCGCGGAGGACCGCAGCAAGGAGCTGTACCATGTGGCCAACACCTACACCGAGGACGCCCTGCGCCGCACGGAGGAGGCTATCCAGGCCGCGCTGAGCGAGGTTCAGGAGTCCCGTGCCCGCTTCCGCGCCACCAGCCAGGAGCTGATGCAGGAGCAGAGAGCCCAGCTGAACGCCAGCGCCAGTCAGCCCGCCAAGTCCGGCGGCGAGGAGGGCCAGCGGTAAGCGCTGTATCATTTGTTGAAAATAGATAAAATTCTCGTTTAAATTTCTCTACATTCCACAAAAGAATAACATCTTGTGGTTCGTAAAACCGGCAGACACTAAATGTTGTGTCCGCCGGTTTTTTTGCGTCATCCATCTCGAACATACGTTTTGTAAAGTGGGAAAATTTTCCTGAAATCCCATATTTCAGCGGGGTTTCGCCCTTCCTGCGGGCACAATTTCTCCTTGCAAATCCGGGCCGGATTATGTATACTAACCTCGTAAGTGGTGAATTGTGGGGGTAGTGCCCCTATTTGTGGGGCGTAAGCCCACGGTTTATCCCATACTGCACGAAAGGAGGCGGCCCTATGACCGGACAATACGCACACAATATCGACGCCAAGGGCCGCCTGTTCATCCCCGCCGCCCTGCGCCGGGAGCTGGGGCAGACGTTCCACGTCACCGTGGGGCAGGACCACTGCCTGTCCGTGTTCTCTGACGAGAGCTGGGCCGCCTTCATGGACAAGCTGAAGGAGCTGTCCTACAACGAGGTGAAGAAGCTCCGTGCGCTGTTTGCCTACGCCGCGGACTGCGAGCCCGATCCCCAGGGGCGTATCCTGCTGCCCGCCAAGCTGCGGGAGTACGCAGGGCTGACCAAGGAGGTCGTGGTGGTGGGCAGCTTCGACCGGGTGGAGATCTGGAACGCCCAGCGGTGGGCTGAGATCGAGAACGAGGCGTTCTCCTCCGGCGCGCTGGAGGAGGCCATGGCGGAGATGGGCCTGTGATGCACGAGGAAAAGGATTACGGCCATGTGCCGGTGCTGCTGCATGAATGTCTGGACGCGCTGGCCCTGCGGCCTGACGGCGTGTACGTGGACGGCACACTGGGCCGGGCCGGCCACTCCCTGGAGATCGCCAAGCGACTGACCACCGGCCGTCTCATCGGCATCGACCGGGACGAGACGGCCATCACCGCCGCCGAGGAGCGGCTGGCGGACTACATGGACCGGGTAACGCTGGTACACAGCAACTTTGACCGGGTGGGCGAGATATTGGACGAACTGGGACTGGACGGCGCGGATGGAATGCTGTTCGACCTGGGCGTGTCCTCCCCACAGCTGGACGAGGCGGAGCGGGGCTTCTCCTATATGCAGGACGCGCCGCTGGATATGCGGATGGACCGCAGCGCACCGCTGACGGCCCGGGACGTGATCAACGACTGGTCCTACGAGGAGCTGCGGCGCATCTTATACGAATACGGCGAGGAGCGGTACGCGCCGGTCATCGCCAAGCATATCTGCCGGGCGCGGGAACAGGCGCCCATCGAGCGCACGGGAGAGCTGGTGGACATCATCAAGTCCGCCATGCCGCCCCAGGCGCTGCGGGAAAAGCAGCACCCGGCCAAGCGCAGCTTTCAGGCGCTGCGTATCGCCGTCAACGGCGAGCTGGACGCGCTGCCGCCCATGCTGGAGGCCGCCGTGTCCCACCTGCACACCGGCGGACGGCTGGCGGTGATCTCCTTCCACTCTCTGGAGGACCGCATCATCAAGAAGTCCCTGCAGGATATGGCCACCGGCTGTACCTGCCCGCCCAATTTCCCCGTGTGCGTATGCGGCAAGAAGCCCCGCATACGGCTGGTGAGCCGCAAGCCCATCGTGGCCGGCGAGGCGGAGCTGGAGCGCAATCCCCGCTCCCGCAGCGCCAAGCTCCGCGTGGCGGAAAAAGTATAAAGAAAGAAAACTATCGGCGGAAAAGAACCGCCGCCTGCGGCGTGTTATTTTTCGCCGCAGACGAGGCGCAGACACGCAGGAATAATTCGTTTATTTCAAGGGGCTGCAACGAAGTATCGGCGGAAAAGAACCGCCGCAGGGAAGGAAGTGACCGCGTCATGGCCGATTATAACAAGCGCTCTGCCGTTTACGGCAGCCTCGCATATGATCTGGACGCCCTGGCGCGGGAACGCCAGCTGGACGACGCGGGGAAGCTGCCCCAGCGTCCCCGTCCCCAGGCGCAGCAGGAGGCCCAGCCTGTCCGCCGGCAGAAGACGGCGGCCAGAGCCGCCGTGCAGCTGTCCCCCGCCGTGCTGATCGGCACGGTGATCGTGACGGCCATGGTGGTGGCGCTGATGCTGTGCTACGTGAAGCTGACAGGCATCTCCGACAACGTGTCCACCATCAAGCGGCAGATCTCCGCGCTGGAGGACGAGCATATCGCGCTGCTGACGGAGTATGAAAAGACCTTCGACCTGGCCACCGTAAAAACAGCGGCGGAGGCCGCGGGCATGAGCAAGCCCACCAGCGGGCAGATCGTCTACATCGACCTGTCCGGCTCAGATACGGCGGAGGTATACGCCGCCGGGGGCAGCGCGGCGCTGAACGGGCTCACTGACAAGGTTTCGCAGGCCTGGGCATACGCGGTGGAATATTTCCGCTGAGGCGCGCTTATAGTATGAAACGGCAGGGAGTAAGAAGGTGACTTCTTGCTCCTTGCTTGGTCTTGAAGCCGGGGCATTCGGGGAACGCGGACAGGCGCGGGAGGGTGAAAACGTGGCAGGAAGCAGCAGCCAAAACAGAAAAAATGAGAGCATCCGCCGGGCCAACCGGATCATTCAGAGCCGCACCTTCGCGCTGATGCTCATCATGGGCATCCTGATGTTCGTGCTGCTGTTCTTCCGGCTGTACGACCTGCAGATCACCCGGCACGAGGAGCTGCAGGGCAAGGCCGTGAGCCAGCAGACCCGTCGCACGGTGGTCACCGCCTCCCGGGGCACGATCTACGACGCCAGCGGCAACATACTGGCCATCTCCGCCAGCGCGGAGACCATCATCCTCTCGCCGCTGGAGATCGACCAGGCGGTGAACAGCAAGACGACCCCCGTGTCCTGGACGAAGGACAGCTTAGCCGCCGGACTGGCGGACATTTTGGGCAAGGACGCCGCCTCCATCCGCAAGCGGATGGAGAACACCGAGTCGCAGTATGAGGTCATCCAGCTGCGGGCCGAGGAGGACGTGGCGGCCAGGGTCCGGGCCTATGTGGACGAAAACGACATCGTAGGCGTGCATTTGGTGGCGGACTCCAAGCGCTACTACCCCTACGGCTCGCTGGCCGCCCAAGTCATCGGCTTTGTGGGCACGGACAACACCGGCCTGTACGGGCTGGAGGCCTACTACGAGGAGGAGCTGGAGGGTCAGAGCGGCCTGGTGATCTCCGCCAAGGACAAGGCGGAAAACGATATGCTCTACACCTACGAGCAGTATTTCGCCGCCAGGGACGGCGGCGACCTGACGCTGACGCTGGACGCCACCATCCAGTACTATCTGGAAAAGGGCATGGAGTCCATGCTGGATAAATTCTCCGCCGCCAACGGCGCGGCGGGCGTGGTGCTCAACGCCAAGACCGGCGGCATCATGGCCATGGCCTCCTACCCCAACTACGACCTGAACGATTTCTCCGCGGTGCAGGATAAGACGCTGCTGGAGCGCATTGAGCGCAAGGAGAACACACTGGCGGAGATGCAGCTGCTCCAGTGGCGCAACAAGGCCCTGAACGACACCTACGAGCCGGGCTCGACCTTCAAGATCCTGACGCTGGCGGCGGCGCTGGAGGAGGGCGTGGTGGATAAGACCACCACCGTCAACTGCGGCGGCAGCGTCACCATCTCCGGATACACCATCCACTGCTCCAACAAGAACGGACACGGCCTGCAGACGCTGACCCAGTCCGTGGGGAACTCCTGCAACCCGGCGTTCATCAACTACGGTCTGCGGGTGGGCAACGAGAAATTCTACGAATACATGGAGAGCTTCGGCCTGATGGGCACCACCGGCGTGGACCTGGGCGGCGAGGCGGTGGGCGTGTTCGCCTCCCCCAACAGCTTCACCCAGCTGGACCTGGCGTGCTACGCCTTCGGTCAGAATTTCACCGTCACGCCTTTGGGCCTGATTGCGGCCCAGGCCGCCTGTGTCAACGGCGGCTATCTCCACACGCCCTATTTGGTGGAGCGCATCACCGACAGCGAGGGCAGCGTGGTCTACCGCCATGACGACACCCCGGTGCGGCAGGTCATCAGCGAGGAGACCTCCGCCTCCGTCCGGGAGTGTTTGGAATACGTGGTGTCCAGCGGCACGGGCAAAAATGGCCAGGTGGCGGGCTACCGCATCGGCGGCAAGACCGGCACGGCGGATAAGGGCCAGTCCGGCGACGTGGTGGTTTCGTTCCTGTGCTTCGCGCCGGCGGACGACCCCCAGGTCATCATGCTCATCACCATGGACACCCCCAGCCGCGCCACCGGCGTGTATGTGTCCGGCGGCAACATGGTCGCCCCCACCGCCAGCTCCGTTATGTCGGAAATCCTGCCCTATCTGGGCATTGAGCCCAGCTATTCCGCCGAGGAGCTGCTGGGCATGGACACCACCGTCCCCAACGTCATCGGCATGAGCGTGGACGAGGCCAAGGCCAAGATGAAGGAGCGCGCCCTGAGCTGCCGTGTGGAGGGCGACGGCGACGTGATCACCGACCAAACGCCTGCCGGCGGCGCCATCATCCCCGGCAAGTCCACGGTCATCCTCTACGCCAATGAGAAAAAGCCCACCGAAAAGTGCGTCGTGCCCACGCTGCTGGGCCGCACACCGTCGGAGGCCAACACCGTGGCCGTCAATGCCGGGCTGCTGATCCGCTTCTCCGGCACGACGGGCAGCGAGTCCAGCTCCATCCGCGTGCTGAGCCAAAACATCGAGGCGGGCACAGAGGTGGACGCCGGCACGGTCATCACCGTGCAGCTGGGCGATACGTCCGTCACCGACTGAGCAGGAAACGCACGGTTTTCGGCACGAGCCTCCCTTTTCAAACCGGCAAAGCGTGGTAGAATAGCCATAGGCGGCCATTCCGCCGATACTGACTGCAAAGGAGATATGACCATGAAGCTGCGTGAGCTGTTGAACGGCCTTACCATTTTATCCAGCAGTGCCGACCTGGACGCGGACATCCGCGAGGTGCGGTACGACTCCCGTGCGGTGGAGGCAGGCGACCTGTTCGTTGCCATCACCGGTGCGGAAACGGACGGACATAAGTATATCCCCATGGCGCGGGAAAAGGGCGCTGCCTACGTGGTGTGCCAGACCGTGCCGGAGGACGGCACGCCCTATGTCCAGGTGGCGGACAGCCGCCGGGCGCTGGCGGTCATCAGTGCGAACCGCTTCGACCACCCCGCCGACGAGCTGACCATGATCGGCGTGACAGGCACCAGCGGCAAGACCACCTCCACCTACCTCATCAAGAGCATTCTGGAGCAGAAGGCCGGGGCGAAGGTGGGCCTGATCGGCACGATCCAGAACATGATCGGCGACCGGGTGCTGCACACCGAGCGCACCACGCCGGAGTCCTACGAGCTGCAGAAGCTGCTCCGGGAGATGGCCGACGCCGGGTGCAGCCATGTGGTGATGGAGGTGTCCTCCCACGCGCTGTACCTCGACCGGGTGTACGGTATCCGCTACGCCGTGGGCGTTTACACCAACCTGAGCCGCGACCATCTGGACTTCCACCACACCATGGAGGAATACTGCGACGCCAAGGCGATCCTGTTCGACAACTGCGACGTGGGCGTCTACAACGCCGACGACCCGTGGCATGAACGGCTGCTGCAAAACGCCCGATGCCCCCGCCGGTTCTCCTACGCTGTCCACACCCAGGCGGACCTGACGGCCAAGAATGTGCAGCTCCACCCGGGCAGCGTGGACTTCGACGCGGAGGCCGACACGGAGTGGGCGCAGGTCCATGTGGACACCCCTGCGCTGTTCACTGTATATAACGCGCTGGATGCCATGGCGTGCTGCTGGAACTTGGGCGTGCCGCTGGAGGAATGCGCCGACGCACTGGCCAAGAACCACGGCGTCAAGGGCCGGATGGAGATCATCCCCACCCCGGGCAAGGACTATACCATTCTCAACGACTATTCCCACAAGCCCGACGCACTGGAGAACGTGCTGCGATCCGTCAAGGGCTTTGCCAAGGGCCGCACCGTGGTGCTGTTCGGCTGCGGCGGCGACCGGGATAAGACGAAGCGGCCCGTCATGGGCGCTATCGCCGCCCAGCTGGCGGACTTCGTCATCGTCACCAGCGACAACCCCCGGACGGAGAAGCCTGAGGCCATCATCGCCGACATTTTGGAGGGCATGAAGGACACCGCCACGCCCTACGTCACCATCCCCGACCGGGTAGAGGCCATCCACTACGCCATGGACCACGCCCAGCCGGGCGATGTGATCATTCTGGCGGGCAAGGGCCACGAGGATTATCAGGAAATCAACCACAAGCACTACCCCATGGACGAACGGGTCATCGTGGCAGCGCATCTGAACAAATAAAAAGAGCCGCCGCACGGCCTGCGGCGGGAAGGAGCAAGCAATTATGGGATTTATGGAGATCGCGCTGCCGGTCGTTGTCAGCTTTGTCATCACCGTCATCGCGGGCAAGCTGCTGATACCGGCACTGGTGAAGCTGAAGGCGGGCCAGTCCATCAAGGAGATCGGCCCGACGTGGCACATGACGAAGCAGGGCACGCCTACCATGGGCGGTCTGATGTTCATCATCGGCATCGGCCTGACCATCGTGGTGCTGGGCTGGAAAAACATGATGGCGGGCAGCTTTGTCCACCTGTATGTATACCTGTTCGCCCTGGTGTTCGGCGTCATCGGCTATATCGACGACTATCAGAAGGTAAAGCACCACCACAACACCGGGCTGACGGCGCTACAAAAATTTGTATTGCAGCTGGCCGCCGCCGTGGCGTTCCTGTGCCTGATGCGGTACGAGGGGATGCTCAGCCCCAATCTGTATATCCCCTTCTGGAACACCCATCTGGTGCTGCCCTGGACAGTGTACCTCATCTTCGCCGCTTTCGTCATCGTAGGCACGGTGAACGCCGTGAACATCACCGACGGGCTGGACGGCCTCAGCTCCAGCGTCACCGTGCCGGTGGGCGTGTTCTTCCTGGTCATGGCGGTGGTTTGGCCCGGCTTTCAGCAGCTGGGCGTGTTCTCCGGCGCGCTGGTGGGCGGTCTGCTGGGCTTTTTGGTGTATAACCACTACCCCGCCAAGGTGTTCATGGGCGACACCGGCTCGCTGTTTTTAGGCGGCGCGGTGGCGGCGCTGGCCTTCGCCTACGATATGCCGCTGGTGCTGATCCTGGTGGGCATCGTCTACATCTGCGAAACGCTGTCCGACATCCTCCAGGTGGGCTATTTCAAGCTGACCCACGGCAAGCGCATCTTTAAGATGGCGCCGCTGCACCACCACTTTGAGATGTGCGGCTGGAAGGAGACGAAGATCGTGGCGGTGTGCACCGCCGTCAGCACCCTGTTCTGCGTCATCGCCTATTTTGCCGTGTACCAGCGCTTCAGCTTCTGAGCTTCCGCTCTATTCTTCAGGAGGGAGGGATACCATGACCCGTGAGGAGCACCAGGCCGCCCGTGCGCGGCAGGCCCGTATGCGGCAGACGGAGCAGAAGCACCGGGAAGCCGCCAAGGGCCAGATGGACCTCCCCTTCCTGATCCTGACGCTGCTGCTGACGGCCATCGGGCTCATCATGCTCTTTTCCGCCAGCTTCCCCCGCGCCTATTACGACACCGGCGACGGCACGTACTACTTCAAGCGCCAGGCCATTTTCGCCGCCATCGGCCTGGTGGCCATGTTCATGGTGGGCAAGTTCAACTACCAGCGCTGGCGGGGCGGGGCGCGTATTTTAGTAGGCTTCGCGCTGTTTCTGCTGATCCTGGTCATCATCCCCCATAACCCGCTGGCCATCACCTCCAACAACGCCACCCGATGGCTGGGCATCAGGGGCGTGTTCCAGTTCCAGCCGTCGGAGATCGCCAAGCTGGCGGTCATCGTCTACTTCTCCGACACCATCTCCAAAAAGCGGGAGAAAATGCTGACGTGGCGTCAGGGCATCCTGCCCTACCTGGCGCTGCTGGGCGTCATCTCCGTGCTGATGATGTTAGAGCCCCACCTGTCCGGCACAGTGCTCATCGTGGCCACCGGCGCGGTGCTGATGATCGTAGGCGGCATCCATGCGTGGCTGGTGGCGGCAGGTGTCACCGGCGTGGGCGTCATCGGCTTTCTGTTCGTCAAGCTGGCGGAGGCCGGCGTCATCAAATACGGCGCATCCCGCATCGAGATGTGGCACGACCCCTGGCTGGACTACTACGGCAAGGGGTACCAGCTGGCCCAAAGCCTGATCACCATCGGCTCGGGCGGTCTGCTGGGTGTGGGCCTGGGCCGCGGGCGGCAGAAGTTCCTGTACCTGCCGGAGCAGTACAACGATTTCATCTTCTCCGTGGTATGTGAGGAGCTGGGCCTCATCGGCGCGTGCGTCATCATGATCATCTTCTCGCTGCTGATCCTCCGGGGCTTCTGGATCGCCCTCCACGCCCGCGACCGCTTCGGCGCGCTACTGGTGGTGGGCATCATGACCCACCTGGCCCTGCAAACGTTTTTGAACATCGCCGTGGTGTCCGGCTTCGTCCCCACCACCGGCATCTCCCTCCCCTTCTTCAGCTACGGCGGCACGGCCCTGTGCCTCCAGCTGGTGGAGATGGGTCTGGTCCTCAGCGTGTCGCGGCAGATCCCCGCACCCAAAGCGGGTTAGCCGCTAAAATCCGACAACAAACCGTATTATTCTGCAAATAAATTACAGCTCGTATTGAAATATGGGCGTCCGCGCCGCAGACGGCGCAAGGGAGTAACAGCATGAGAGTCATTTTTACCTGCGGTGGTACTGCGGGACACGTCAACCCGGCACTGGCCCTGGCCGGCTATATGCGGGAGAAGGACCCGGATACCGCGGTCCTGTTCGTGGGTACGCCCACCGGCATGGAGCGGGAGCTGGTAACGAAGGCGGGCTACGACTATGCCGCCGTGGAGGTCAGCAGCTTCCGCCGCCGTCTCAACGGCGAGGGGCTGCGCCACAACCTCCACGCCCTGCGGGTGCTGGCCGCGTCGGGCCGTACCGCCCGGGCCATCCTGCGGAACTTCCGGCCCGACCTGGTGGTGGGCACCGGCGGCTACGCCAGCTACCCCATGGTCAAGGCCGCCGCCAAGGCCCATATCCCTACGGCGGTACACGAGAGCAACATCATCCCCGGCCTGACCACAAGGATGCTGGAGAACTACGCCGACCTCATCATGGTGGGCTTCGAGGACTGCCGCCGCCACTACCGTCACCCGGAGCGCATCGCCGTCACCGGCACGCCCGTCCGGGGCGACTTCTTCCGCCTGACCAAGGCCGAAGCCCGGAAAAAGCTGGGCTTTGACGACGACGCGCCCCTTGTGGTATCCTTTTGGGGCAGCCTGGGCGCCAGCCACATGAACGAGGACACCGTGGCCATGCTGCGGCGGGAGCAGGCGGAGGGCTTCCCCTTCCACCACATCCACGCCGTGGGCAGCGGCGGCTGGGACGCCGTCTCCCGTCAGCTGCGCGACCTGGGTCTTGCCGGCCAGCCCCGGCTGGACGTGCGCCAGTACATCTACGACATGGATGTGGTCATGGCCGCCGCCGACGTGGTTTTGAGCCGGGCCGGCGCCTCCACCATCAGCGAGCTGACCGCTCTTGGCAAGCCCACGGTCATGGTCCCCTCCCCCTACGTCACCAACAACCACCAGGAGAAGAACGCCCGGCTGCTGGAGCAGCACGGCGGCGCGCTGGTGCTCACCGAGCCGGAATGCTCCGGCGACGCGCTGTACGACGCGGTGTCCTCCATCCTCTCCTCCCCGGAGAAGCAGGAGCGCATGGCCCGTGCCATGAAGGCGCTGGGCATCCCTGACGCCACCCAGCGCATCTACGACGCCGTGACATCCCTGCTCCGCTGATGCACCCCTGAGGGCCGTCCCCTCATACAATGGCCTGTAAGCCAACATGAGGGGCGGGAGGGGTAATATGAGTCATTTCACCATCCGGGGCGGCAAGCCGCTCCGGGGCGAGATCACCGTGCAGGGCGCGAAGAACAGCGTTCTGCCCATTTTGGCCGCCGCGCTGCTGGCCGGGGACGTGTGCCGCATACAGGGCTGTCCCCACCTCAGCGACGTGGACTCGGCCTGCGACATCCTGCGGTACTTAGGCTGCCGCGCCCAGTGGGACGGCGGCGACCTGCTGGTGGACAGCGCCGCGCTGACCCGGTGCGACATTCCCCAGTCACTGATGCGCCGTATGCGCTCATCGGTGATCTTTCTGGGGGCGATCCTGGCCCGGTGCGGCTGGGCGGAGCTGAGCTATCCCGGCGGCTGCGAGCTCGGGCCGCGGCCCATCGACCTGCACCTGGCGGCGCTCCGCGCCCTGGGCGCGTCCATCGAGGAAAACGGCGGCAAGCTGTATTGCCGGGGCCGCCGCCTGACGGGCTGTGAGATCGTCCTGGCCTCCCCCAGCGTGGGCGCGACGGAGAACGCCATGCTGGCCGCCTGCGGCGCAGAGGGCGACACCGTCATCTGCAACGCCGCCCGCGAGCCGGAGATCAGCGACCTGCAGGCGTTTCTCTGCGCCATGGGCGCGGAGGTGCGGGGCGCAGGCGGCTCGGTCATCACCGTGTCGCCGGGGAAAGCACTCCACGGCTGCACCCACCGGGTCATCCCGGACCGCATCGTCACCGCTACATACCTGTGCGCGGCGGCGGCCGCCGGCGGGGACATCACCCTGCTGGGCGCGGACCACCGCCATCTGGCCGCCGTCACCACAGCGCTCCAGCAGGCGGGCTGCCGGCTGGACTGCACAGCGGATACCATCCATCTGACAAGCGAAGGCCGTTTACAGGCCCTGTCCCCCCTACGCACCGCGCCCTATCCCGGCTTCCCCACCGACTGTCAGGCCATTTTCATGGCGGCACTGCTGCAAAGCCGGGGCGCGACGGTGTTCGTGGAGAATATGTTCCAGAGCCGCTACCGCCACGTGCCGGAGCTGATACGCATGGGCGCGGACATCCGTACCGAGAGCCGTGTGGCTGTGGTCTGCGGCGTGGAGCAGCTCCACGGTGCAGACACCGTGGCCACCGACCTGCGGGGCGGCGCGGCGCTGGCGGTGGCCGGGCTGGCCGCCCAGGGCATCACCACCATCCAGGGCGTCCACCACATCCGCCGGGGCTACGAAAACCTCCCCGGCGACCTGGCCGCGCTGGGCGCGGACATCACAGACACCATTGACGCCGCATAGCGGCGATACACCTGAGAGAAAGGGATGAAGAGTATGGCGAGAAAGCGATACAGCCGCCGGCGCAGCAAGGGACGCTTTGCGTTTCTCTATAAGCTGCTGGCATTTGTGGTCATCTGCACCGCCATTACCCTGGCCCTGACGCTGTTTTTCCGCATCCGCACCATCCACGTCAGCGGCAACAGCCGCTACGACCAGGACACCATCATCCAGGCCGCCCAGATCAGGGAGGGCGACAATCTGTTCCTGATGAACAAATACGACGCCGCGGCCCGCATCCGCAAGACGCTGCCCTATGTGGAGACGGTGCAGTTCCGCCGCACCCTGCCGGACACACTGTCCATCGTGGTCACGGAGTGCACCTCCCCGGCGGCGGTGATCCAGGACGGGCAGGCGTACCTGCTGTGTGACAAGGGCATCATCGTGGATCAGATGTCCCCTGCCGCCGCCAAAAAGCTGCCGCAGGTGGAGGGCCTGACGCTGATCGACCCCGTTGTAGGCAGCGAGGCCGCCACCGCCGATGACCAGACGCTGGCGCTGGAGCAGCTGCTGGAGCTGCTCCAGGCACTGGACGACCGGGCGCTGGCCGGGGATGTGCAGTCCATCGACCTGACCGACCCGTCCCAGATCACCCTGCGCTATCTGGACCGCTTTGACGTGTGCTTCCCCCGTAGCACCGACTACGGCTACAAGCTGGATTATCTGCTGGCCGTGGTGGAAAAGCTGGAGGTCAACGAAAAAGGCACGGTCAACATGATGCAGGACGGAAAAGCGCGATTTATCCCGGAATAACGTTGACCACGGGGAAAGTTTTTCACCAAATTGGATGGGAGGTCTTGACTGACCTCCCATTCCGTTATACAATACAAGATATAGCATTTACACGCAGATAAAGTGTCGTTTTCATACAAATTATGGCAGGAGGAGCAGACATGGCTTTCGGATTGGAAACAGGGCCGGAAAATGTGGTCAACATCAAGGTCGTAGGCGTCGGCGGCGGCGGCAACAACGTGGTCAACCGCATGGTACGCAGCGGCGCCCAGGGTGTGGACTTTGTGGCGGTAAATACGGACAAGCAGGCGCTGAACGCTTCCAGCGCTAACTATAAGATCCAGATCGGCGAAAAGCTCACCGGCGGCAAGGGCGCCGGCTCTAACCCCGACGTGGGCCGCAAGGCCGCCGAGGAGAGCCGCAATCAGATGGCCAAGGCGCTGGAGAGCACCGACATGGTGTTCATCACCGCCGGCATGGGCGGCGGCACGGGCACCGGCGCCGCCCCGGTGGTGGCGGAGATCGCCCGTGAGTCCGGTGTCCTCACCGTGGGCGTGGTCACCAAGCCCTTCGGCTTCGAGGGCCGCCGCCGCATGACCCAGGCGGAGCAGGGCATCGAGGAGCTGCGCCAGAAGGTGGACTCCCTGGTCATCATTCCCAATGAGCGGCTGAAATACGCCACCGATCAGAAGATCACCTTCGCCAACGCCTTCGAGATCGCCGATGACGTGCTGCGCCAGGCGGTGCAGTCCATCTCCGACCTGATCCGCGACACCGGCTTCATCAACCTGGACTTTGCCGACGTCACCGCCATCATGAAGGACGCGGGCCTGGCCCACATGGGCGTGGGCCGCGCCGCCGGCAAGGGCAAGGCCGAGGAGGCCGCCCGCATGGCCATCTCCTCCCCCCTGCTGGAGACGTCCATCAACGGCGCCAAGGGCGTGCTGATCAACGTCACCGGCTCGATGGACATCGGCCTGGAGGAGGTGGAGCAGGCCGCCACGCTGGTGCAGCAGGCCGTCCATCCCGACGCGCTGACCATCTTCGGCGCGACCTTCGACGACACGCTGGACGACGAGATCCGCGTCACCGTCATCGCCACCGGCTTCGACGAGGAGCAGCAGGCCGCCAACGCCGCCGCTGTCACCAAGCCCGCCGCCGAGACGTCTAACGGCAGCGCCGCCGCGCCCCAGCCTTTGGACGAGGCCAAGGGCGAGCAGGGCCAGGACGACATGGACAAGTCCTTCGACGAGATCCTCCGCATCTTCAATAAGGACAAGTTCTGATTCCCTACATATAGACGCATCCCGCAGGCTCACGCCTGCGGGATGTTCTTTTTACTCCACCAGCCCGTATTTCACCTTGATGCGGTCCAGCTTCTCCAGCATAGGCTCGGCCAGCACCAGCAGGAACAGCACCGTAGCGGCGGCATGGACGCAGTCCATGGGGAAACCGGTGATGTAGTACGTCACCAGCACCTTCCACCGCACCTCCTGGCTGTACATCAGCGCCGAGGCCGGGTTCATGATGCCGCCGTAGATCACCACAGCGGCGATGGCACCGTACACGCATAGCGCGCCGCGGCTGCGGCGCAGCCATCCCTTGCGGAACAGCACCCCCGCCAAAAAGCCGATAATGCCCATGCTGAACATCTGGAACGGCGTCCACGGCCCTTGGGAGAACAGGAAATTGCTGGCCAGCATGGTCATCGCCCCCACCAAAAAGCCTGTCTCGCCGCCGAAGGCCACCCCGGCGATGATGGTCAGCGCCATCACCGGCTTGAACTGGGGCAACATGAAGAACGCCGCCCGGCCCGCCACGCCCAGGGCGCACAGCACCGCGATGACCACCAGTTCCCGGGCCTGGGGTCTGCGCCCCTCAAACACCATGAAGAACGGCAGCATACACTCCAGCATCACCAGCACCGACAGCAGATAGTAGTTCTGCGTGCCGCCGTAGTAGCAGCCGATGAACAGCGTGGCCGGAATACACAGCAGGATCAGCACCGTGGCGGTCAGCGTCCGCTTGGACAGCCTCCGCTTCTCCACCGGCGTCTGCACCAGCGCGGGCGGCGGGGAACGGCGGCCTATGGCGGCCACCACCACCAGCAGCGCCACGATGAACAGCCCGTACATCCGCAGCGCGTCCCACCCGGCCTCCGACACCGTGCCGCCGCCCACCAGGGCCGTCAGATCGGTGCGCTCCGCCGCGTTCCAGAAAATGAACAGCGCCACGGCGCTGGCCACGGCGGCGATGCACCTGCGCCACCAGGGCAGCTTGGCCGGCTTCCACGTGGCCGCCTCCTCCGCCACCGGCGGCAGCGGCTGATACGCCCGGTCAACGGCCGGCTCAGGCGGCACATCGCCGCCGATAACGGCCATCACGTCCTCCGGCGTCACCGCGCCGGGGCACAGCTCCCGGGCCATGCGGTCGGCGGAGGTGGTATAGAAGCTGTTGCCGGAGAAAAACGCCCGGGGCGCGCCCTCCGTCACGATACTTCCGTCGAAAAACAGCGCGCAGCGGTGGGCATAGCGGGCGCAGAACTCCACATCGTGGCTGACCATAAGGATGGTCACGCCCCCCGCCGTCAGCGCCCGCAGGATGGACGCCAGCTCCTGCTTGAACTCCGCGTCCAGCCCCTTGGTGGGCTCGTCCAGCAGCAGTATCTCCGGGTCCAGCAGCAGCACCTTGCACAGCGCCGCCCGCTGCTGTTCTCCGCCGGACAGGTCATAGGGATGCCGGTCCAGCAGCTCCGTCAGCCGGCACAGCGACACCGCCTGGGCGACGCGGCGCTCCTTCAGCTCCGGGTCTATCCTCTGCCCGTCGAACACCTCGTACAGGTCATCCCGGACGGTCTTTTTCACAAACAGCGCCTGTGGGTTCTGGGGCAGCGCCCCGATGCGGCCCGTCCGCTTCACCTCGCCCCGCTGGGGCGTCAGCGCCCCGGACAGAAGGTGCAGGCTGGTGGTCTTGCCCGCGCCGTTGCCGCCCAGCAGCGCCATGAACTCGCCCCGACACACGGTAATGTCCAAGCCCTTTACCACGTCCGGCAGCCCCGGCTCATAGCGGAAGAACAGCCCCCGCCCCTCCAGCACCGGCTCGCCCCGGGCGGGGCGCGCCTCCTCCGGCAGCGGCCGCAGCGTGTGGTCATTGCTCCAGAGGCGCAAAAAGTCCCGACCCTCCCGCACGGTGACAGGGCAGGGCGCGTCGCTGCGGACGCTGGCCCACACCCGCATGGCGGCGGGCATGGCCAAAAACATCCCGTGGCCACGGTCACGGAGCTGCCGCCCCACCTCCGACGGCGTGCCGGTACACAGCAGCCTGCCGCCGTCCAGCACCGCCGCGTCCGTGGCCAAGGGCAGCGCCTCCTCCAGCCGGTGCTCCGTCAGGATCACCGTCGTACCCAGCTCCCGATTGATGCGGCCCAGCGTCTGCAGGAATTCCGACGCCGCGATGGGGTCAAGCTGGCTGGTGGGCTCGTCCAGGATCAGCACCTTGGGCTGCAAAACCATGACCGACGCCAGACTCAGCAGCTGCCTCTGTCCACCGGACAGCTGATCCACGTCCTTGTAAAACCAGTCCTGAATACCAAAAAACGACGCCATCTCTGCCACCCTGCGGCGGATGGACGGCGTGTCAAAGCCCAGACTCTCCATGCCGAAGGCCAGCTCGTGCCACACCTTGTCCGTCACCACCTGGTGCTCCGGCGACTGCAATACAAACCCGATCTCCGACGATTGCCGCCGGTTGGGCACATCCTGCAGCGGCACACCCTCAAAGAAGATACCACCCTCCGCCGCGCCGTGGGGCGTCAGCACCGACTTGCACTGGCGCAGCAGCGTGGACTTGCCGCAGCCCGACGGGCCGCACAGCACCCAAAACTGCCCCGGGCGCACGGTCAGCGATACGTCGTCCAGCGCCCTGCGGCGCTGCTGGGGATAGGTGAAGCTGAAATGCTCCAGCCGAAACACCTCGTTCATACGGTGCGCCCTCCTTTCTCAAGACTGCGGAAGCGGTGGCCGGACACCAGTGAAAGCCCCACCGGTGTCAGACACAGCAGCAGATATACGGCAAAAAAGCTGACGGTGATGGCCTGGGGCTGCGCCCCCATCAGCATGGGATAGTAGCGGAACTTCATGCCGCGGGCCAGCGTCCCGGCCAGCAGATATACGCCGCAGAACAGCAGCCACAGCAGCAGCCCCCGGTCTCGGTCGTCAAAGCGGTAGATGGAAAAGGCGGTGCGCCCCGGCTCGCCGTAGCCCCGGCTGCGCATACTGTCCGCCGTGTCGATGGCGCTCTCCAGACTCCACGTCACCATGATGGAAAACACCTTCAGCGCGTTTCTCGTCCGCTGGCGCAGGGAGCCGTTGGCGGTGTCGCGCCCCATATAGCGCTGGGCCTGCGCCACCGCCTGAAACTGCCGCTTGAACCGGGGCACGAACCGCAGCGTCATGCTCAGCACCAGCGACAGCGCCGGGATCATCCTCCCGAACAGATAGATGAACTTGTCCGAGGTCATCACCGCGCTGAGGCAGGAGAACCACAGCGCCACCGCCGCCAGCATACAGGCTGCCGCCAGGCCGTACAGGATGCTCTCCAGCGTCAACGGATTGCCGGAGGGCAGATAGGCCAGCAGCGTCACGCCCTGGTGTACGAAGGCCGGGTTCACCAGCGCCGCCATGACCATCATGGGGATGATCCACCGCAGATAGCCCCGCAGCGCCCTGCCGCCCCGCAGCCGGGCCGTGTACCACATCGCCCCGACCAGGGAGAACACCAGGCACACCGGGTGCATCAGACACATGGAAAAGGTGATGACCATGGCGAAATAGAGGAAATTCACCGCCGGATGGCAGTCATAAAACGGATCGCCCACAGCCCGCACCTCCTTCCAAAGCAAATTTGCGCACACGCATACAGGTTAGATTATATCCGCCCGTCCACAGCCTGTCAATCCCGGTCGCCGTCAGGAAGATTTTGCGCCAAAAGGGTAGTGTTTTGCAGAACGTGTTATGTTGTCAAGAAGAAGGATTGCAAATATGAAAAAATTTCATAAAGATTTCTTTATACGGTGACGGAATTTGTGGAAATGCGACGGTTGACTTTCGGGGTTTAAAGTTCTACAATCACACCATCAAAAAACACAGCCGACCCGGTCGGCGGAAGGGAGACTCACATGGCACGCCACATGATGCAGCGCGATATGCTTCACAACGACATGGCAGAGAACCATGCCGCAGTCTCCTATTACGCCGGCAGCTCCAGCTTCTGGGGCTTTTATTGGTATGCCTATTTTACCAAGCGATACCGTAAACCGGCTGATAAGCGTTGAACCCGTCATACCCGTTTTGAAACGTGTGTAAAGCGGCTTCGCCTTTCAGGCGGAGCCGCTTTCCTTTATTTGTCCCTATCCACACCTAACGTAAACGTAAAAGATTGAGAGGAGAAAAAACATGACTGCAATCCTGTCTGCGGCTGTCATCTTCGTGGTGTTCGCCGTCGGAGATATGATCTCCGCCAAAACAAAAGCCATCGTATCCATGCTGTTGATCGCATCTGTCGTATTCCTGGCCGGGTTCTGGACCGGCGTTTTCCCCACCACCCTGTTTGCCGACTCCACGCTGCTGAGCATGGCCGGCCTGCTGGTGACCATGCTGCTGGTGCATCTGGGCACGACCATCCGTCTCCGTGACTTCGGCGCACAGTGGCGCACCGTCATCATCGCGGCCGTGGCCTGCATCGCCATCTCCGCCGCCGTGTTCTTTGTCGGTCAGCTGCTCATCGACCGCGGCTTCGCTCTGGTGGGTGCGCCCATCCTGTCCGGCGGCGTGGTCGCTACCCTGACCATGCAGGACATGGCCCAAAAGGCCAATCTGCCGGAGCTGGCGGTGTTCGCCACGCTGGTCATGTGCGCCCAGGGCTTCGTGGGCTACCCCGTGGCCTCCCTGTGCCTCAAGAGCGAGGCCAAGCGCATCAAGGGCAGAATCGACGCCGGTGCGCTGAAGGTGGATGCCTCCGCCGGGGCTGCCCAGGCTGCCGCCGCGGGCCGCAAGAAGCTGATCCCCGCCCTGCCCGACAAGTACAACACCCCCAACGCCATCCTGGCTAAGGTCATCCTGGTGGCCCTGCTGTCCGTGTGGGTGTCCAGTCTGTTCCACGACGCGGTGAACAAGCTGGTGTGGTGCCTGATCTTCGGCGTGCTGTGCAAGGAGATCGGCTTCCTGGATGAGGATGCCCTGGGCAAGGCTCACGCCACCGGTATCGTGATGCCCATCATCACCCTGTCCATCTTCACCAATCTGGCCTCCGCCACCCCTGAGATGGTCAGCGGCATGGTCAAGCCCCTGCTGGTCTGCGTCGTTATCGGCACGATCGCCTTCGCTGTGGTGTCCATCCTGGTGGGCAAGATCTTCGGCTACAGCTGGCAGATGTCCGTGGCCATCGGCAGCTCCTGCCTGTTCGGCTTCCCCGGAACGGTCATCATCTCCAACGAGGTATCCGAGTCCACCGGTACGACGGCCGAGGAGAAGGCCGCCATCAACGCCGAGATCATGCCCAAGATGCTGGTGGCTGGCATGGTCACCGTGTCCGTCACCTCCGTGCTGGTGGCCGGCGTTATGAGCAACTGGCTGTAAGGCTTGCGCTTTTTTGAAAGGAGTTCCTTCAAATGTCTGATATTCGTAGTTACGTCGATACTATTTTCGATGAGCTGGTGGCCATCCGCCGCGACATCCACGCACACCCGGAGGTAGGTATGCAGGAGGTGCGCACCAGCGCGCTCATCCGCCGCGAGCTGGAGAAGATGGGCGTGGACGAGATCCAACAGCCCCTGCCCACCGCTGTGGTGGGACTGATCCACGGTGCGAAAGGCCCGGGCAAGTGTGTGGCGCTCCGCGCCGACATCGACGCCCTGCCGGTCCACGAGGAGACGGGCCTGCCCTTTGCCAGCGAGACCGAGGGCGTGATGCACGCCTGCGGCCACGACCTCCACACCACCATGCTGCTGGGCGCTGCCCGGACGCTGTGCCACCTGCGCGACACGTTCGCCGGCACGGTCAAGCTCATTTTCGAGCCCAGCGAGGATCTGATGCCCGGCGGCGCCCGGGCACTGGTGGCCGCCGGGGTCATGGAGAACCCCCATGTGGACGCCATCTTCGGTCAGCACGTCTGCCCCTCCGAGAACGACTCCGTGGGCCGGATGCAGCTGTATAAGGGTTACTTCACCAGCGCGGTGGACCTGTTCCACATCAGCGTTCACGGCAAGAGCGGCCACGGCGCTGCGCCCCACACCGCCCGGGACGCCATCGCCTGCGCCGGGTATCTGATCACGGTGCTGCAGACCATCGTCTCCCGCCGCATCGACCCCATGGACACCGCCGTGCTGACGGTGGGCACCATGTCCGGCGGCGACGCGGTGAACATCACCGCCGGCGAGGCGCAGATGGTGGCGGTCCTCCGCTCCTTCAGCGACAGCGGCCGCGACACCGCTATCCAGGAGGTACAGCGCATCTGCAAGGGCATCGGCATCGCCTTCGACTGCGACATCGAGGTGCGGCTGGAGGAGGGCTACGCCCTGCAGTACAACGATCCGGCCATGATCGACCTGGTGAACAAGGCCGTCACCGCTGCCGGCGGCAAGGCGGAGTTTATCGACAGGCCCTTCTCCGGCAGCGAGGACTTCAGCTTCTTCGGCAAGCTCACCGGTACGCCCTCAGCGTTCATGATGATCGACGCCGGGCGGGGCGAGAACGCGGTGTCCCTGCACAACGGCAAGATCGTGTTTGACGAAAGCGTGATGAAGTCCGGGGTCACCGGCATGAGCGCCATTGCGCTGGAGTATCTCAAGGGCTGAGAAAACGTGTTTCCTCACAAATTGGCATATACGGGAAAACGCACCGCTCCGGCGGTGCGTTTTCCTTGTTGTGAACCGAATGGAATTGACAAAAACGGTGACAAAAGGCTATAATCATGTCAATGCGATATGCCATACAGGGGGCTTATTATGGACATGGACAGAGCTTTACAGATCGCGGTGTGCGACGACCGTCCGGAGGACATGGTCCTGCTGCACACCGGCGTGGACGCATGGCTGGCCAACACGCCGGGCCTGCGCGGCCGGGTGCAGGAGTTTGCGTCTCCGGCGGCGCTGTGTGAACGGCTGCGCCACGGCGCGAGCTACGATATTTACATTCTGGATATTCTGATGCCGGAGATGGACGGCATTTCTCTGGGCCGCATGATCCGCAGGGGGGACAGCGAAGTGCCGGTGATCTATGTGACGTCCTCCACGGAGTACGCCCTGGACGCCTTCGGCATCCACGCGGTGGGGTATATCCCCAAGCCGGTGAACCGGCAGGAGCTGGCCGCCGCACTGCAGACGGCCTATACGCTGCACATCACCCGCAGGCGGGAGGTCATCTCCGTGCGGGACGGCATCCAGATCGCCCCGGTGGCGCTGGAGGAGCTGCTGTATGTGGAGAACAGCGAAAGAAAGATGACCTATGTTCTCAGCGACGGCCGGCATATCACCAACCGGCGGCGGGGCGGCTCGTTTGAGTCGGCGGTGGGCCCGGTGGCGGAGAGCGAGGAGTTTCTCCAGCCCCACAAGTCCTACTTTATCAACATGAAATACATACGGTCTCTCTACAGCGATCATATCGTTATGGACGACGGGAAGGACATTCCCATCGCCCGGGGCAAAGCCCCGGAGATACGGCGGCGGTATTTGGCTTTTCTGGAGGAAAAGGGAGGCGGCTATGGGTGGTGAGATGATGTCGCGCTACCTGTTCGAGTTCCTGTCCAACCGCATCTCCTTCGCGTTCATCATGATATTTCTGATGCTGTTCCTGGAGCTGCGCTGCAGCTGGCTCATATCGGTGCTGACGGCGGTGTTTGCCTACCTGTCTGAGTTCATGCTGGGCTATATGTGCTACTTCACGGATTTCGGCAAGCATCACCAGGTGCTTTTCACCGCCGCCAGCATACTGCTGATCCAGGGCGTGGCGTTCCTGCTGGGCAGCTACCGGGATTTCCGCACGGTGTTCACCGCCGTGTCCGGCTCGGGCTTTATCGTGCTGGGGACGACGATGGGAACGGTCACGTTCCTCTATACGCGCGACGCCGTAATAGGGCTGGTGGTGGTGGCGTTGGTGCAGAGCCTGATCATGGCGGGACTGGTGGTGACGATGCGGAAGCCCTATCTGGAGACCATGAAGCAGTCAGGGCGGTATTGGAAGGCGCTGTGGATCATTCCCTCTGCCTTTTTCGCGATCAACTACACTGCGCAGACTTGGCCCAGCAACCTGATCGAAACGCCCAGCAACGCCGTTACCTGCATCGTGTCCTCCCTGACCATGATGATCTGCTACGCCATACTGTTCCAAATGTTCGATATGTGGCGGAAGGAGCAGAAGCTGGCCGAGGACAACCGTTTTCTGGATATATACGCCGGTGGACTGCGCCACGAGATGGAGACGATCCGCGTGGCGGAGGAGCGCACCGCCCACTGGCGGCACGATATGCGCCATATGTTCCGGCTCATCGCGGCCTTCGCCCGGGAGGGTGAGAACGAGAAGTGTTTGGAGCTGCTGCAGGAGATGGACGAGCGGATCGTGGAGACCCGGGCGGTGCATTATTGCGATAATGTGACGCTGAACGGCGTGCTGTCCGGCTGTGCGGCTATGGCCCAGCGGGAGAACGTGCGCTATGAGTGTCAGGCGGACGTGCCCAAGGAGCTGGAAAACACCGATGAGTTCGCCCTGGCGGTGGTGCTGTCCAATCTGGTGGAGAACGCCATCAATGCGGCGTCCAAAGCGGAGGGTGAGCGCTGGGTCAGCGTTCAGCTCCTGCCCGTAAAGGGTCAGCTTCGGCTGGAGGTGCGCAACACCTACGCGGGCGAGATCGTGGTCTCACCGCAGACCGGTCTGCCTCAGACCACCAAGGGAGAGGGCCACGGGTTCGGGCTGCAAAGCGTGCGGGCGCTCTGCGAGCGGTATAAGGCGGTGTTCCACTATGCCACGGAGGATGGCCATGTCTTCCGTGTGACGCTGCTGACAGACCAGTAAGGAGAGAGACGATGACGGAGAAACTATACGACGTGACCGCCCTGGGCGAAATATTGATCGACTTCACCGAGTGGGGCTTTTCCGACGATGGGGCGCGGCTTTTTGCCCAAAATCCCGGCGGTGCGGTGGCCAATGTAGCCGCGGCAGTGGCCCGGCTGGGCGGCCGGGCGGCCTTCGTGGGCAAGGTGGGCGCGGATATGCACGGCGCGTTCCTGCGGCAGACGCTGCGGGAGGCCGGCGTGGACGTGTCCGGTGTGGCCACGGACGCGGAGCGTTTCACCACCCTGGCCTTCGTCAAGCTGGCGGAGAACGGCGAGCGGTCGTTTTCCTTTGCCCGTTACGACGCGGCGGACACCAACCTGCGCTGGGAGGAAGTGCCCCGGACGCTGCTGACGGATACGCGGGTGCTGTCCGTGGGGACGCTGGGTATGACGGACGAGCCCATGCGCACCACCCAGCTCCGGTGCATCGAGACGGCCAAGGCCGCCGGGGCGTATATCGCCGTCGATCCCAACTACCGGGCGACGCTGTGGCGCAGCGAGGGGGATTTCCTCCGCCAGACGGAGCGGCTGCTGGAGTTGGCGGACTATGTGAAGCTGTCCGACGAGGAGACGGCGCTGGTCACGGGCTGCGCCGACCCGGAGAAGGCGTTGGAGGCGCTGGAGCGGCGGGGCGTCAGGACCGCCGTGGTGACACGGGGCAAGGACGGCGCGATGGCCCTCAGCGGCGGACAGCTGGTCCGGGCGGCGGGTGTGCCCGCCGTGGCGGTGGACGCCACCGGTGCGGGCGACGCCTTCTGGGGCGGTTTCCTGTACCGACTGCTGCATCAGGGCTATCCTATGGAAGCGCAGACGGAGGGGATGCTGGCGGACTGCCTGGCCTTCGGCAACCGGGTGGGGGCGTACTGCGTGGGACACCTGGGCGCGATCAGTGGAATGCCCACCATGGCACAGCTGGAGACAATGCAATAAAAGAAAAAGCTCCCGGCCTGAGCCGGGAGCTTTTGCGTTCGCAAAAAAACAAGCACCCACCGAAGCGAGTGCTTGTTGGGAGAGTAAACTCAGCGCTTGGAGAACTGGGGAGCGCGACGGGCGGGAGCTGCCTTCGGCGCTCCCGGATGATGTCAATTTGGCTCGCCGCTGGCGCGGCAGCCGCCAAATATGACAAAGGCCGCCCGCCAAAGAAAACAAGCACCCACCGAAGCGAGTGCTTGTTGAGAGAATAAACTCAGCGCTTGGAGAACTGAGGTGCGCGACGGGCGGCCTTCAGACCGTACTTCTTGCGCTCCTTCATACGAGGATCGCGGGTCAGGAAACCGGCCTTCTTCAGGATGGCGCGGTACTCGGGGTTGACCAGCAGCAGGGCGCGGCTGATGCCGTGACGCAGAGCGCCAGCCTGACCGGACACGCCGCCGCCCTCAACGGTGGCAACAATGTCCACCTTGCCCAGGGTGTTGGTGGCGTTCAGGGGCTGACGGACGACCATCTTCAGAGTCTCCAGACCGAAGTACTCGTCGATGCTGCGGCCGTTGATGGTGATAGAGCCGGTGCCGTTCTCAAACAGATGCACGCGGGCGACGGAGGACTTGCGGCGGCCAGTGCCGTACTTGTAGGGGTTCTTGGACTGATACATTCTTCTTTTCCTCCTTACTTGACCAGCTCGGGCTTCTGAGCGGCATGCTCATGCTGCTCGCCGGCGTAAATGTGCAGACGCTTCAGGGAGTCCTTGGTGACGATGTTGCGGGGCATCATGCCGCGAACGGCCACGCGCATGGCCAGCTCGGGCTTGTCCTGCATCAGGATGCGGTACTTGGTCTCCTTCAGACCGCCCACCCAACCGGAGTGGGTGCGGTAGTACTTCTGCTCCATCTTGTTGCCGGTCAGGACGGCCTTGCCGGCGTTGATGACGATGACGTTGTCGCCGCAGTCGGCGTGGGGGGTATAGGTGACTTTGCCCTTGCCGCGCAGCAGGTCGGCGACGATGACGGCGGTCTTGCCCAGGGGCTTGCCGGCGGCATCCACGACGTACCACTTGCGCTCAATGTTGGCCTTGTTTGCCATGAAAGTGGACATGGTGATTTTCCTCCAATTTATATAATGTATTGCTTTACTTTTCCGTGCGTCCTTGCTACAATCGGGACGGAGAAAGCGCGTGACCGCGCAAGGATATTTATAACACAGGCGCGGCGGGATGTCAACGACAAATTGATTTATGACAGATACATCTTGTGTTTTCTCTTGGTTTCTCTTGAAAACTCTTGTTTTCTCGGAACGCAATTTCGGTTTTGCTATAGGAGGGCTGAGCGTGCAGCATATTTTGGGGTTGGTCCGCCGCTGTGTGGAGGATTACGATATGATCTCGGCGGGGGAGACGGTGGCCGTGGGCGTGTCCGGCGGCAAGGACAGTCTGCTGACGCTGACGGCGTTGGCACGGCTGCAGGAGTTCTATCCCAAGCCGTTCCGGGTGGAGGCCATCACCCTGGAAACGGGGATGCCCGGCATGGACTTCAGCCCGGTGGCGGACTACTGCGAGAAGCTGAACGTGCCGTATACCCGCATCGCTGTGCCGGTGTACGACATCGTGTTCAACGAGCGGAAAGAGAAAAACCCCTGCTCCCTGTGCGCCAAGCTGCGGCGGGGCAGCCTGCATACAGCGCTGACGGAGCGGGGCATTCACAAGATCGCGTTGGGGCATCATTACGACGACGCCGTGGAGACGCTGCTGATGAACCTGGTGTTTGAGGGACGCATCGGCTGCTTTCAGCCGGTGACGTACCTGGACCGCACCGGCATCACGCAGATACGGCCCTTACTGTACTGCCAGGAGACAGACATCCGCCGCGTGGCGGCGAAGCTGGAGCTGCCGGTGGTGAAGAACACCTGCCCCATGGATGGCCACAGCCGCCGCCAGGAGGTAAAGGAGCTGCTGGCGGAGCTGGAGCGGCGGTATCCTGATCTGAAAAAGAAGCTGTTCGGCGCGGTGCAGCGGTATCCGCTGTACGGCTGGGACCTGCAGGAGCAGCAGCGCTGAGTTAAATAAGTACCCACTTTACCAGCAGCAGAAGCCCCAGGCCCGGCACACCCAGCACGCCGATGGTGAGGGCATTGAACAGGTTCAGACCCAGGGAGATGCCGGTAACGGCGGCGGTGGCGTTCAGCAGCCATAGTGCGCCGAAGCCCAGGGCGCTGTTCAGCACCACCCGCAGCACCATTTTCAGCGGCTTGCGAAGCAGCGCGGCGCAGGCCACCGCTAAAAACAGCAGCACCAGGCCCAGCGCGCATTTTTCTATGACGGACATACGTCTCCCTCCTTTATGGCCGCAGCGGCCACGGCGGCATCCTCTGTCCGCACCGGCACAGCGTGAGGAACACCGGAGGAGACATCCTCGCCGCTGCGGGCCTTGATGCGGCGCAGAAGGTAGTTGCTGCGGGCCTTCAGCGCGTTGATCTCGTAAATACAGGCGTCGATCAGGTCGGTGTCGCAGACGCAGTCAAAGCGGGTGTAGGCGTCCTTCAGGGCCTGATTGGTGCGCAGCAGCTCCTGCTGCATCTCGTGGATAATGGGATCGGAAGCATTTTTTCGAGCCATGATGAGTCCTCCCTATCATAAGTAGTGTACGGATAGTTTGGACAAATATGACAGGAGTTAGTCACACAGGAGGAACAAAAATGGAGCGGGAAGCGTATATGGAGCGGGCGCTGGAGCTGGCCCGTGAGGCGGCGGAGCACGGCGAAGTGCCGGTGGGCTGCGTCATCGTGCATGGTGGCAAAATCATCGGACAGGGGCGAAACCAACGGGAGGAAAAGCAGGATGTCCGCTCCCACGCGGAGATGGAGGCAATGGCGGAGGCCTGTAAAACACTGGGCTCGTGGCGTTTGGAGGGGTGCGATCTGTACGTGACCTTGGAGCCGTGTCCCATGTGCGCGGGGGCGATCATCAACGCACGGGTGGGACGGGTGTTCTACGGGGCGCGGGACGAGGCGATGGGCGCGTGCGGCGGCGTTTTGAACCTGTTTATGGAGGAGTTTCCCTGCAAACCGCAGCTTTTTGGGAACATTTTGGGGGAGGAAAGCCGGGCACTGCTGGGGGAATTTTTCCGGAAAATGCGGGAGGAAAAGGGCCGAAAGACCTGAAAAACCCTTGAAAAAATCTTGAAAAAAACTGGAAATAATTTTAAAAAACGTGAAAAGGTTTTAGAGTTTTTTAATAATTCCATACGTATTTTTTTAATAAGCGGCGGGTATGATACATACATCAGCTACAAGAAACTTTTTTCATTTCATCTTCCTGCCATATCCGCGGAGGGCCAGACAGTCCTCCGCTTTATGGTGTCCATTTTTGGAAAGACTGCCCCCGTTCCGCTGAACGGGGGCTTTTTATTTTTGGCGAAGTATGCTATAATCCGTGGTAGACCATCGAAGGGAGGCGACCGCATGGCGCGAAGCCTGAAAGACAAGCTGTACCTGTCCGGGATGGACGGACAGGCGGCGGCGCTGGCGCGCCGGTGGGGCGCGGGCTATGAGATCACCGCCTTCTGCTATGCGCCCATGCTGGATACGCCGGAGACGGCCCGGCAGGTGCGCCGGGATATGGAGGGCGTGGATCGCTTCTGGTTTCACGCGCCCTTTGCCGAGCTGACGCCCTGCGCCATCGACCCGCTGGTGCGGCAGGTGGCGGAAAAGCGCCTTTTGCAGGCGGCGGGGCAGGCGGCGGACCTGCGCGTGACGCGGATGGTGTGCCACGGTGGGTTCATCCCCCACGTGTATTACCCGGAGTGGTATGTGGAGCAGTCGATGCTGTTCTGGCGGGCGCTGCTGGACAAGCTGCCGGAGAATATGACCGTGGCGCTGGAGAACGTGATGGAGCCGTCGCCGGAGACGCTGGTGCAGATCGCGTCCAGGGTGGACGATCCCCGGCTGGGGCTGTGTCTGGACGTGGGCCACGCCAACACCTGCGTCAGCGACACACCGCCGCTGGAATGGATCACACCTATGTCGCCCTGGCTGCGCCATGTGCATCTGCACAGCAACGTGGGCGACACTGACCTGCACCAGGCGCTGGGGGAAGGGAGCATCCCCATGGAGGCGGTGCTGGACGCGGTGCTGCGGGCCGCGCCGGAGGCTACCTTTACCATTGAAAATCAGGACTGCCGGCCATCGCTTATATGGCTGGCGGAGAGAGGCTATATCGAGGAGCACACATGACAGAGCAGGAGCTGCAAGCGTATATACAGGCCATCACCCCGGCGGACCGGGCGGCCATGGATGCCGCGGAAAAGCGTCAGGCGGAGCTGGCCAAGCCGCCGGGCAGCCTGGGGGAGCTGGAGACCATCTCCGTCCGGCTGGCGGGCATCACCGGACAGGTGTGTCCTGCCATGGATAAGTGCCGGGTGGCGGTGTTCGCCGCCGACAACGGCGTGGTGGACGAGGGCGTGTCCTGCGCGCCCCGGTCCGTGACACGGCAGCAGGCGGTGAACATGACCCGGCACGTGACGGGAATGTCGTCACTGGCCGCGTGCTTCGGCGACCAGGTGGCGGTGGTGGACGTGGGTATGGAGCAGGACCCCCACTGTGACGCCATTTTAGACCGGCATATCCGCCGCACCACCGGCAACATCGCTCGGGAGGACGCCATGACCCGACAGCAGGCGCTGGACGCGCTGGCGGCGGGCATGGAGCAGGCCGCGCTGGCCCGGCGGGACGGCGTGACGGCGCTGGGCATCGGTGAGATGGGCATCGGCAACACCACCACCTCCGCCGCCGTGCTGGCGGTGCTGACCGGGGCGGACATAGACACGGTGACGGGCCGGGGCGGCGGACTGACGGACGAGGGCTTTGCCCGGAAGAAGGCGGTGCTGCGGCAGGCCGTTACCCGGCGGGCCATAGACCGCCGGGATGTGCTGGACGTGCTGACGGCGGTGGGCGGGCTGGATCTTGCTGCCATGACCGGCGCGTTTTTAGGCTGCGCCCACGAGCGTATCCCCGCAGCGGCGGACGGGTTCATCTCCGTGGCGGCGGCGCTGTGCGCCGTGCGTTTGTGCCCCGCGGCGGCGGACTACATCTTCCTGTCCCACGACTCCTATGAGCCGGGCTACCGAATGGCGGCCCGGGAGCTGGGTATGACACCCTGCCTGCATTTAGGGATGCGGCTGGGGGAGGGCAGCGGCTGTCCGCTGCTGTTCCGGGTGCTGGAGGGCGCCTGCGGCGTGATGCGGGGTATGGCCACCTTCGCGGAGGCGGCCATACAGGACGATTATCTGGAGGAGATACGGGCGGTGGACGCCTTTACGGTGGAGGGAGCATGAGAGCGTTGTTTATCGGCGGCGGCAAGAGCGGCAAAAGCACCGCCGCCCAAAGGCTGGCGGCATCACTGGCCGGCGGCGGGCCGCTGTACTACTGGGCCACCATGACGCCCCACGACGGGGAGGACGAGGCCCGCATCCAGCGTCACCGGGACGACCGGGCGGGCATGGGCTTCACCACGGTGGAGCGGAGCTTCGACCTGCCGGCGGGGCTGGGCGAGATCGACCCGGCGGGCACGGTGCTGTTCGACAGCGTGACGGCCTGCCTGTCGGAGCAGATGTTTCCCTACGGCGGCGAGATGGACGAAAAGGCCGGGGAGCGGGTGCTGGCGGAGCTGCGGCACGTCAGCCGGTATCCGGCTCATTTTATCGCCGTGTGCGACGACATCTGGCGGGGCGGCGAGGAGTACCGGGACGGCACGGAGGTGTACGTCCGGGGGCTGGCCCGTATCTGCCGGGGGCTGGCAGCGGAGTTCGACGTGGTGTGCGAGATGGCCGGGGGGCTGCCCCGGATATGGAAGGGGGCGCTGCCCCGTGGGTGACTGGGTATACGGCTTTTTCATGGCCTGGGGGATGTTTTTGGCCATCCCCTGCCCGAAGAAGGTATGGCGGGAGAGCGCCCGGCGGAGGATGCTGGCGTGCTTGCCGCTGGTGGGCTGCATCGTGGGCGGTGTGTGGGCGCTGTGCGCCTGCCTTGTCCAGTGGCTGCCCGGCCCGCTGGCAGCGGCGCTGCTGGCCGCCGCGCCGTGGCTGGCCACAGGCTTTCTGCATCTGGACGGCTTTATGGACGTGTGTGACGCGGTGATGAGCCGCCGGGATCTGGAGACGCGGCGGCGGATATTGAAGGACTCCCACTGCGGGGCGTTCGCGGTGATCTGCATGGTGCTGCTGGCTATGGGCCAGTGGAGCGCGTTTTTGTCGGCCCGGGGGCTGTCCCTGTGGGGGCTGGCGCTGATCCCGGTGGCCAGCCGGTCCTGTGCATCGCTGGCGGTGCTGACGCTGCGGCCGCTGGGCAGCAGCCAGTACAGCGAGATGGCACGGGGCGGCGGGCCGGTGTGGTTCGCGGCGGTGTGCCTGACGGCGTCCGCGGCGCTGCCGGCGGTGCTGGCGGGGAGCTTTGCCCCGCTCATGGCGGCGGCGGGCTACGGCCTGGCGGTGTGGTACGGCTTCCGGCAGCTGGACGGAATGTCCGGCGATATATCGGGCTTCGCCCTGACGGTGGGCGAGCTGTGTGGCGCGGTGACGCTGGCGGTTTGGAGGTAAATATGGAGCTGATCATAGGCGGCGCGTTTCAGGGAAAGCTGGAATACGCCGTGAAGCGGTATGGATTGACAGACGAGGATGTATGCGACCTGGCACTGGGTGTACCTGTGCCGGGAAAGCGATGCTATCGGCATCTGGAGGCGCTGAGCCGCCGGGAGGACGTGACACCCTATCTGCCGCTGTTCCGGGACGCGGTGGTCATCACCCGGGAGGTGAACGGCGGCATCGTGCCCATGGACGGGCAGGAGCGGGCGTGGCGGGAGCGCCACGGTGTGCTGGTGCAGCGGCTGGCCCGGGAGGCGGAGCATGTGACACGGGTGCTGTGCGGATTGACGGAGGTGTTGAAATGAAGCTGACGCTGCTGCGGCACGGCGAGACGGAGGGAAGCCGCAACGGACTGTATTACGGGGCGGCGGATATACCGGTGCTGCCCGAATCGCTGGAGGAGCTGAAAAAGCGGGCCGCCGGGGGCGTGTACCCCACGGGAAAGCGGTATTACACCAGCGGGATGCTCCGGGCGGAGCAGACGCTGCGGGCCATCTACGGCGACGTGCCCTTTACGGTGCTGCCGGGTCTGCGGGAGATGGATTTCGGCGATTTCGAGATGCGGCCCTATACCGGAGATCTGGAGCACGACCCATCGTTCCGGGCCTGGGCTGAGGACGGAGAGCATAATGCCTGTCCCAACGGGGAGAGTGCGCCCCAGGTGCTGGAACGCAGTCTGGAGGCCATCGGGCCTGTGCTGGCGGCGGGGGAGGACGCGGTGTGCGTCATCCACGGCGGCGTGACATCGGGGCTGATGATGAGCTGGTTCGGCGGCACGCGGTATGACTACAATCCGCTGCCGGGGACAGGCTATCAGGTGACGGTGGCGGGCGGAAAGCCCATGAGCTATGAAAAAATACCGAAGGAGTGACGAAATATGGAGCATACCTATAAGACGAGACAGACCTGTTCCAGCCAAATCACGTTCCGGCTGGACGGCGACCGGGTGCATGACGTGCATTTCCGGGGCGGCTGTGACGGCAATCTGAAGGCCGTCAGCAAGCTGGTGGACGGCATGACGGTGGCGCAGATCGAGACGCTGCTGCGGGGGAATACCTGCGGGCCGCGGCCTACGTCCTGCGCCGACCAGCTGGCTATCGCCGTGCGGGAGGCCTACGAGCAGGAACAGCAGTGAGCGAGCGGGGGACGCCTTACGGCGTCCCCCGCTGCTTTTGCGTCAGCGGATCAGCTTGCGGGAGGCGGCGTATTCGGCGTTGATGTCCGCCAGCTCCTTTTCGCCGTCGATATAGGGCTGGTAGATGGCGTCGATGCGCCCGCCGCCGGCGTTGCCGCAGCCATTGCAGCCGTCACAGGGCGAGCCGCAGGCGTTGAGGCTGCGGCGGACGATCTCCTCCCGCTGGGCGCGGGTGGTGTCCTTGATCAGCAGGGAAAACATGGTGTCGCCTCCTATCCGGCCATGGAGAGCATATTCTCCAGGAAGATGCCGTAGCCCCGGGTGGGGTCGTTCAGCAGCACGTGGGTCACAGCGCCCACGATGCGGCCGTTTTGCAGAATGGGGCTGCCGCTCATGCCCTGCACGATGCCGCCGGTGGCGTCCAACAGACGCTGGTCGGTGATGTGCAGGAGCATATTGCGGGTGGATGCGCCGTCGCCGTAGACGCGGACGATGTCCACCGTGTATTCCGCCGTGTCGTCACCGTGGACGGTGGCGAGAATGGTGGCGCGTCCCGTTTTGACCTGGCTGGGCGAGGCCACCGGCACGGGCGTGCCGCCGGTGAGGAAGCCGGCGTCCGCCACCGTGCCGAAGATGCCGCCGTCGCTGTTGACGGTGACGGTGCCCACGTCACGCTGGACGGAGAAGTCGCCCTTCAGCTCGCCGGGATCGCCCTTGACACCCTTTTTCACCGCCTTGACCGTGGTCTCCATGATCGAGCCGGAGGACAGCGGCATGAGCTGGGCGGTGTCCACATCGGTGATGCCGTGGCCCAGCGCGCCGTACTGCCCTGTGGACGGGTCATAGTAGGTCAGCGTGCCGATGCCCGCCATGCTGTCCCGTATCCATGCGCCCAGCTGCCACGTGCCGCCGCTGTTCTGCACAGGGCAGGCGGTCATGGACAGCGTCCGCTGGCCGCGGTGTACCGTCAGCGCCAGCGGCTCGCCGCCGTTGGTTTGCAGCAGCGCCTGCACCTGCTCCGTGGATGAGATGTGCCGGCCGCCCACGGCGGTGATGATGTCGCCCTCCCGCAGGCCGCACTGGCGGGCCGGACAATCACTGTTCTCCGTCAGGCCCACCACCAATACGCCGTCTGCAAAGAGCTTGATGCCCACCGCTTTCCCCAAGGGGATCACGGTCTTCTCCTCCGCGGGGGAGGCCAAAGCCTGCTGCCAGCACAGAGAGAGCGCGAATACGACGGCCAGCAGCCATCCGGCGCTGCGCCGTATTGTTGAGGTCTTGCGCGTTTCATACAAGCTACTCACCCCTCGTTTTCTTTTGTTTTGTCGCCGCGACAGCTTTACTTTGCGCAGAGGATGCCCAACACATGAAATGAAAAAGCAGGTCGAATTGGAAAATGGCGCGGTGGAGCGGAATTTGAGGGCTGGAAAAATCTTCCTGACCCTTTTGGCCCTTTTGGCCCTTTTGGCGCCCTTTTGGAAAACACTACCCTTTTGGTCTGATTTTGGTTGACAAACGGCGCGCACCCCTATATAATGGTGCAGTACGATATAAGGGAGCAACTCACATGATCATCCGCTTCGCCAACTGCACCTGTTGTTGTCCGTCCACCTGTTGTGCGGGCCTGGTGTACTGCGCCCGGATGCGTCATGTATGTTCTGTCTGAGCAGTCCGAAGGGCTGCCTTGTCCCGCATAAGCAGGACGGCGGAAGGTGCGCGGCGCACCTCCTGCCGTCCTTTTGTATTTCTATTTCTGTCGGAGGAGATAACTATGACTTCCAACGCTGACATCGCCCGCTCCATGGCGGACACCATGACCCATTCCGCCGTACCGCTGTATGGCAAGCGTCTGCGCCTGCCGGACCGCGGCGCGATCATCGGCATCATCAAGGAGCTGCGGCGGCTGTTCTTCCCCGCCTATTTCGGCGACCCGCAGCTGATGACCCTGCCGGCGGAGAACTACGCCGCGCTGCTGCTGGAGCGCATCGAGACGGCCCTCAGCGCCCAGATCGCCCTGGCGCTGCCGGAGGACCAGTCCTTCGCCGCCGCCGCGCTGACCCACGAGATACTGGAGCAGCTGCCCCGCATCCAGCAGACGCTGATGACGGATATCGAGGCCACCTTCGACGGCGACCCCGCCGCCGCCGACAAGGAGGAGATCATCTTCGCCTACCCCGGTCTGTTCGCCATTTTCGTCTACCGCATCGCCCACGAGCTGTACCTGCGGCAGATCCCCATGATCCCCCGGATGATGACGGAATACGCCCACAGCCGCACCGGCATCGACATCAACCCCGGCGCGCAGATCGGCCCGTGGTTCTTCATCGACCACGGCACAGGCATCGTCATCGGCGAGACCACCGTGATCGGCAGCCACGTCAAGCTGTACCAGGGTGTGACGCTGGGCGCACTGTCCCCCAGGGCCGGCCATGCCAGCCTGCCGGGCAAGCGCCATCCCACCGTGTGCGACTATGTGACCATCTACTCCGGCGCGTCCATCCTGGGCGGCGAGACGGTCATCGGCGAGCACTCCGTGGTGGGCGGCAACGCCTTCCTCACCGGCTCGGTAGCCGACAACACTCGGGTGGTCATCGCCGCCCCGGAGACGGTGTTCAAAAACGCATAATATCCCTCACAGGACAGGACGGACGCGAAAGCGTCCGTCTTTTTGTCCACTTTTTGCTCCAAAAATTCGTCACAATGCCATGTGTCGCTGCGGGAAACTTTCCTTGCCACCGCCGCGCCGGTATACTATAATGAAATCAGCAATGTAAAGGAGGCGGCCTCATGGAACGCATCAGCAAGGAAAACTACTATCTGGACATCGCCGAAACGGTGCTGGAGAGGGCCACCTGCCTGCGCCGGGTGTACGGCGCGATCATCGTCAAGAACGATGAGATCATCTCCACCGGCTACAACGGCGCGCCCCGCGGGCGGAAGAACTGCGTGGACATGGGCTTCTGCACCCGGGAGGCCATGCAGGTCCCACGGGGACAGCGGTACGAGCTGTGCCGCAGCGTCCACGCCGAGGCCAACGCCATTATCTCTGCCAGCCGCCGGGACATGGTGGGCAGCACCCTGTACCTGGTGGGCCGGGACGGTCAAACCGGCGCGCTGCTGGGCGACGCCACCAGCTGTGCCATGTGCCGCCGCCAGGTCATCAACGCCGGCATCACCCGGGTCATCATCCGCCGCACAGAGACGGAGTTCAAGGTGGTGGACGTGAACGACTGGGTGCATCAGGAGGATGACGTCCCCGCCCTGTGAGACTGTCCGGCCCGCGGGCCTGATGGAATATAACAACTGAACAAAGGAGAATGTGTGATGTTGAACGACTCTAAGATCGCCGCCTATACGGCGATCCTGCAGGAGGAGCTCCTGCTGGCCACCGGGTGTACAGAGCCCATCGCCGTCGCGTACTGTGCCGCAAAACTGCGCGAGGTGTTGGGCGGAAAACCGGAAAAAGTGCTGGCTGAGGTCAGCGGAAACATCCTGAAGAACGTGAAATCCGTGGTCGTCCCCAACACGGGCGGACGCCGCGGGATCGACGCCGCCATCGCCGTGGGCATAGTGGCCGGCGACGCCGACGCGGAGCTTCAGGTTCTGGCCAGGGTGACGGAAAACGATGTGGCGGCCATCCAGGGCTATCTGGATGCCACGGACATCCGCGTCACCTGTCCCGAGACGCCCTGCCTGCTGGACATCAGGCTCACCGGCTGGCGGGGAGCGCACCATGCCTGCGTCCGGGTGGCCAACAACCACACGAACATCATCTACATCGAAAAGGACGGCCAGGTGCTGAAGGAGCTGCCTGTTACCGGCAACGCCGAGGACAACCTGCAGGACAAGTCCGTTCTCAACGTGAGGGACATCATCACATTCGCCGAAACTGTACCCATAGACGCCATCCTGCCCACGGTGGGACGGCAGATCGAAAAGAACACCGCCATCGCCGCCGAGGGCCTGCGAAACAGCTGGGGCGCCAACATCGGCTCGACGCTGCTGCAAACGTCCCAGGACTGGGAAACGCAGGCGCGGGCCTGGGCCGCCGCCGGGTCTGACGCCCGGATGAACGGCTGCGAGATGCCGGTGGTCATCGTCTCCGGCTCGGGCAATCAGGGCATCACCGCCTCCGTGCCCGTTTGGAAATACGGCAAGCTCATGGGCGCGGACGACGAGAGGATCCTCCGGGCCGTATGCCTCAGCGACCTGATCACCATCCACCAGAAGACCGGCATCGGCCGTCTCAGCGCCTACTGCGGCGCGGTGTCCGCCGGCGTAGGCGCGGGCTGCGGCGTGGCGTGGCTGCAGGGCGCGGACTACGAGACCATCTGCCACACACTGGAGAACGCGGTGGCCATGATCTCCGGCTGCATCTGCGACGGCGCGAAGGCCAGCTGCGCCAGCAAGATCGCCATGGGCGTGAGCTGCGGGCTGCTGGGCTGCGACATGGCCTTTGACGGCAATAACTTCCAGCCCGGCCATGGTATCCTCGGCACGGACGTGGAGGACACCATCCGCCACGTGGGCGTGCTGGCCTCCCAGGGTATGCGGGAGACCGACCGCGTGATCCTGAAGATCATGACGGAATAAACGGAAAATTTAGCCCCCGGCTTTCGCCGGGGGCTGTTGCTTTTATCCCTGCATTGAAGGCGTTGACTCTTTGGAGCGGAATTCCTGCATGGAGGTCTGGTATGTGTCCACCTTCCCTCCCCTGCCGAAGCCATGCCACAGCGACAGCGCGTCCTGACAGGGATAGACAGGCCGCAGCTGCCGGGCGTAGTTGCACCAGCCGTCCAGATACGTCCACTCGTCCGCCAGGCCGACGGCGTCGAAGATCAGATACGCCCGTCTGTTGGCGGCGCGGCGCGGCCAGGACCACACGGCGGTGACGGTTTCCCGGGTGGACTTGCCGAAAAAGCCCTGCGTGGTGGTGGCGGTCTGCTCCAGCTGGGAGAACGGCGCGGCCAGCGGCTGGCCGCTTCTGTCGCACAGCACCCGTCCGCCGCAATAGCCGCCCCGCGTCCAGTCCTGGGGAGCGGAATACCACACGGGCCAGACCTCGATGCCCTGGGTGAAATCGGTCATTGCATCGCCGTTGACGGTGACATGCTGGATAAATACCGCCCGCTGGGGTGTTTCGTCCAGCACCACCGTCACATGGGTCACGGTACACACCGGCACGTCGTAGACGCGGTAGGTATACAGATACGAGCCATCGCTCTGCTTCTTCGCGCTGTCATATTTCCAGTTGCCGGGAAGCGCATCGTCGTACCACTTGCCGGTGGTCAGCTCCCGGTAGGTGTCCTTTCCCCACTCTGTATCCTCCTGGACGTAGACCTCCGCCGCGCCGTCCAGCGCCGCCACCTCGTCATCGGTCAGGTCGTTGAGCACGGTTTCCGGGAAGCCCAGCTCCAGCAGCTCCTGCCGGAGGGCTGTATCCTGGGGCGCGTCCTCCCGGGCCTGCCAGTCCGTGGGATAGCGCTGGCCCAGAAACGCGGCCAGCAGGATGGCCGCCAGCAGCAGCCCCAGGCTGCCCCACAGCACCGCCCAGCCCGGCAGGCGCACCGGCGCTGCCGTGATGACGTAGCCGGTGTCCGCCAGGGAGCGGGACAGCCTGGCCATGCTCCGCAGAATGACGATATAGATGACCAGCAGCGGCACGACCAGCAGCCATCCCTCCAGCCCGATATAGGCCAGGGGCAGCAGGAGGCCGTACAGCACCGCCATTGCCCCGGCAGCGGGCGCGGCGGGCTTCTCCGCCCCGGCGCGGCGGGACACGCCCACCATGCCCCGCCACAGGCAGATATACAGCGCCAGCGTCACCAGCGCGGTGCAGTAGGCCAGGGTGTTGCCCAGCTCCACCGGCAGGGCCAGCAGCACATAGATCACGCCCCGGAGGAGCAGCGCCGCCAGCGCCAGCTTATAGCACCAGCCCAGGGGCGCGTTCTCACGCCGCAGGGTGCGGAAGCCCAGCACCAGCAGCACCGCGCCCAGCGCAGGCAGGATGTAGTCCAAATACAGGATATTCAGTGTGATGGTGGTCAGGCCCATGCCCCATAGGATCTGGCTCATGGCCGTCTGCCACGGGTTTACCGCGCTGTCAGACGGCGGCGGCAGCGCGGCGGCGTCCTCGCGGAGCAGCTCGTCAAAGCGCAGGTCGTCAGTCATCCAGCTCACCCCCTAACTTTTGGCGCAGCCCCTGCCGCAGGCGGTACAGCCGCCCCTCGGCGGCCCGCTCCGTGATGCCCAGCTCTGCGGCGATCTGGGCGGTGGATTGGCAGTAGTAATACTTCCGGAAGAACAGCTGCTGTTCCTCACGGCCCAGGGACCGGATGGCCGTCTGAAGCTGTTCCCGCCGGTCCTTTTGCAGCAGGGCCTCCTCGGCGCTGCCGTCCCCGTGGGGCATGGTCTCGTCCAGGGGCTCCTCCCTCCGCAGCCGCCTGGCCCGGTTCAGGGCCATGTTCCGGGCCAGCACCGTCAGCCACGGCACGAACTGCCCCCGCTCCGGCGCATAGTCCCCGGCCCGCTGCCACAGGCGCAGGGAGATATCCGCCAGGCACTCCTCCCGCTCCCGGGGGTCTGTCAGAATGGGTTTCAGGATATATTGCAGCAGCGGTCCGTGCCGTCGCAGCAGGGTCTGCAGGGCCGCCTGGTCCCCGGCGGCGATCTGCGCCATCAGCTGCTTGTCGTCCATGTCCGTCGCCTCCCTGTTTCTCTCTACTCTATAGTACACACCGCAGGGCCAAAACCCACGGCAATTTTTCTCACTTTTGAACACATATTAACACAAAACCCCGCCTTGCGCCAGGGGGGGCGGTGTGTTATACTATTCATAACAAGACACTGGGCAATTGTGCCCATTTTTTCAGAAAGAGAGAGACCATGACCACCAAAGATTACCAGACCCGCAGACCGCTGCGCATTTTCCTGTCCTATTTCCGCCCCCACCGGGGCCTGTTCCTGCTGGATATCAGCTGCGCCTTCTTCATCGCCGTCATCGACCTGGCCTTTCCCCTGATCTCCCGCACCGCCATGTACCACTGGCTGCCGGATAAGCGGTTTTCCATTTTCTTCACGGTCATGGCCCTGGTGGTGGCGGCCTTTGTCCTCCGGGCGGGGCTTTACTTCATCGTGGGCTACTGGGGCCACACCTTCGGCATCCTGGTGGAGGCGGATATCCGCCGGGACCTGTTCGCCCATATGCAGGACCTGGGCTTTGACTTTTACGATAAAAACCGCACCGGCCAGCTGATGAGCCGCCTGACCACGGACCTGTTTGAGCTGACGGAGCTGGCCCACCACGGGCCGGAGGACCTGTTCATCTCGCTTGTCACCATTGTGGGGGCGCTGGCGGTGATGTTCTCCATCCAGTGGCGGCTGGCCCTGGTGGTGTGCTGCATCATCCCCGTGTTCCTGCTGGTGGTGGTGTACCGCCGCCGCCAGATGTCCCAGGCGTCCCGGGCCGCCAAGCAAAAAACCGGCGCCATCAATGCCGAGATCGAGTCCGGCCTCTCCGGTGTCCGCACCACCAAGGCCTTCGCCAACGAGGCCCAGCAGCAGCGGCGGTTCGACGGGGCCAACGAGGTGTTCAAAACCTCCAAGCGCAATTTCCACAAGGAAATGGGCTTTTTCAACGCCAGCATGGAGCTGTTCATCAGCCTGCTGTCCGTGGCGGTGATCGCCGCAGGCGGCTGGCTGATTATGAAGGACCGGCTGAACTACATCGACCTGATTACCTTCAGCCTGTATATCACCACCTTCATCAGCCCCGTCCGGAAGCTGGCCAACTTCGCCGAGATGTTCTCCAACGGCTTTGCGGGCCTGCACCGGTTCATCGAGCTGATGGCCACGGAGCCCACCATTCAGGACGCCCCCAACGCCGTGGAGCTGACGCAGGTGCAGGGCCGGGTGGCCCTGGAGAACGTGCACTTCTCCTATGACGACGGCAGCCCCGAGGTGCTCCACGGGGTGGACCTGACGGTGCAGCCCGGGGAGACGGTGGCCATCGTCGGCCCCTCCGGCGGCGGCAAAAGCACCCTGTGCCAGCTGGTCCCCCGGTTTTACGACCCCGACAGCGGCGTGGTATCCGTGGACGGGACCGACGTGCGCCGCCTGACCCAGCACTCCCTGCGCCGGTCCATCGGCATCGTCCAGCAGGACGTGTTCCTGTTTGCCGACACCATTCGGGAGAACATCCGCTACGGTAAGCCCGACGCCTCCGACCGGGAGGTGGAGGAAGCCGCCCGCCGGGCGGAGCTGTACGACGATATTGCCGCCATGCCCGACGGGTTCGACACCTATGTGGGCGAGCGGGGTACCCTGCTCTCCGGCGGGCAGAAGCAGCGGGTGGCCATTGCCCGGATCTTCCTGAAGGACCCGCCCATCCTGATCCTGGACGAGGCCACCTCGGCTCTGGACAGCATCACCGAGGCGAAGATCCAGCACGCCTTCGACGAGCTGAGCCGGGGCCGCACCACCCTCATCATCGCCCACCGGCTCTCCACCATCCGGGCCGCCCACCGCATCCTGGTGATCCGGGATGGCCGCATCGCCGAGCAGGGCACCCATCAGCAGCTGCTGGCGGCAAACGGGGCCTATGCCGGACTCTATCACACCCAGAATCTGGGGGAATACCATGGATAAACGGGAAATGCTGGACCGGCTGGCGGCAAACGGCGATGAGCGGCTGCTGCTGGGCCGGGTCTGGGACAAATATGAACAGTGCCGGCGGCGGAATCTGCCGGAAGGGACGGGCTTTCTGTCCCCGGCGGAGCAGGCGGCGGCCCAGCGGCTGCTGAACGCCCTGTCCGTGACGGAGGGCTACGCCTTCTGGGGCGGGTACGACGGCGCCCAGCGGCGGCAGCTGTGGTTCCTGCCGGAGTGGCAGGAGGCCCCGGAGGAGGACGCCGTCCGGGTGGTCCGGGCCTCGTTTTATGAGGAGGACGCCCTGACCCACCGGGACCTTCTGGGCAGTCTCATGGCCCTGGGCCTGACCCGGGAGACCCTGGGGGATATCCTGGTGTTTCCCCGCTGGGCCGACGTGCTGGCCACGGCCCCGGCGGCGGAGCTGCTGCTGTCGGACTGGACGGACGCCGGACGGGTGCGGCTCCATACGGCCCCGCTGCCCCTGGCCCAGTTGACGCCGCCCACGATGAAAAAAATCACCCCGAGGCCGATCAGAAGCAGCATGACGGAGAGCATGCCCACAAGAAAAAGCCCGTTTTCCGAGAGGAACGCGCCGCCGAACAAAGGAATGGCAGAAAGGATACACAGGCAGGCGCCCAAAACATTGTACCGCGTGTAGGTGCTGCGGTACTGACGTTGGCGTTCCCGCACCATGCCGGATACACCGTATTCCGTTTCAAACACTTCGGCCTCCAGATAGGCATAAGGGCTCGTCATGCCGCCGCAGGAGATGAACATCGCCACAGCAACTGCGACGAGCAGGAGCATCACGATCATCCCCGCGCCGCCGGCCAGATTTTCACGGATGGGCAGCATGCCCGTCTCGCTGGCGGCAGCCAACTGGAACAGGCAGATGGGTGAGAGGATGCATAAAAAAGTGGCAAAGGCGATGCGTCCGGCCGTAGCCTGCTTCACCTGAAGAAAAGCGTTGGCCTCCTCCATGGAGACGCGGCGCACCGAGGAGGAATCATCGGATTTCGTGTATTCGGCTTCCGCCAGCTCGTCTTTCAGCAGATAGTCTGTGCTGACGCCGAAGATCTGCGCCAGCTGCAAAATCTTTTCAAGGTCGGGAATGGATTGTGCGCCCTCCCATTTGGAGACGGACTGCCGTGTTACATTCAGTTTTTCCGCAAGCTCCTCCTGCGACCAGCCGCTTTTTTTTCGAAGCTGGACGACCTTATCCGCAAAAATCATATCACTGCACCTCACTGTTTTGTTGCCGGGGCCTGGTGCGCTCCGGGGTGCTTCCAGCATACCCCGCCGGGCGGTTGCGCGCCACCAACCGGCGCCGGGCAATGTGTCAACCGGTGGTTGCACAGGCCGGAGGCCCGTGGGAAAACGGCGTTTTCAGGTGCGCTGCACGCTGCGGCGGCCATCCTGGCGGAACATGCCCAGCAGGCAGAGGAACAGCAGCGCCTGTGCTGCGGGAGCCGCGGCCCAGATGCCGTTCACGCCCAGCATCGGCGGCAGAAGGAACAGAAACAGGGGGCTTGCGCCAAGCGGATCGCCAAAAATAAAGAACAGGCTGCGGCGCGTCTGCCCGGTGGCGTAAAAGCAGGAGGCGTACAGGCGCACCACGCCCCAAAGAGGCAGCGAGGCGACGGCAAACAACAGGGCGGGAACGCTTTCCC
>ENA-UEOI01000068-UEOI01000068.1-human-gut-metagenome-genome-assembly--contig:-NODE-68-length-119423-cov-17.237536_pt1 | contig 119423 bp, 99 predicted proteins | sample MGYA00242883_ERZ507882 | MGnify/ENA primary metagenome ERZ507882 (study PRJEB26167, sample SAMN06115502) | human gut metagenome | host: Homo sapiens | place: China:Chongqing | collected 2015-07-29...
GGTTGGTTCTGCGGTGGTGCTTGCTGCAAAGCAAGGTGAATTCGACAAGGTAGTCATTCTGGAGCATACGGTATGATTCTTGGCTGCGCTTTGGCGGGTGACATCATGCACGACGGCGGAATAACCTGCGGCGGTGAATTTATGGGGATTTTTTAGCATCACCGACAGTGTCGTGAAGCATAAGAAGATTATTTCCCCAGCTACTGGCAGACAGGCTTCTCGCTGACAAAACTTACGATGCCAAAAAACTGCTCGCGTTTGCAGAATGCCAGACCCACGAAGTGGTTATTCCTTCAACGGCAAGCAGATTTGTTCAACGAAGATATGACACTCACGCATACAAAGAACGTCACCTCGTTGAATGTTTCTTTGTCAAATTTAAGTTATTTCAAATAGTTGACAACAGATAGGATAAGCTTGCCATAACCTCTAAAGCTGCGGTTATGCTTTTGGCTGCAATGAATTATTTAGAAAAGCTCCTAGCGATATGCAAATTCACGTCCACAGCATCGTCGCCATTCATTGTGCTATTCGTGAGTTTGTCGATGTTGGTGATCACTATTTCTACATCTGTGATGTGGAAAATGTTTATACGATGTGGATGAAAAGCCATTGTTCGCTTGGAAAGGTTATTCCAAGAAGCTTCTAAGGAAGGATAAAAACAGCAATAATCTTTCTATGCTGTCAGAAGACAAGCTTGTAATGGAAATCATTCAGAAAGAGAGTGACTATCTTTGATGAACGCCGATAAGGAAGTATCAGAAGCGAACCTAACTTAACGGCCGACAAACAGGGTTGCTAAAATAATCAGCGTGTTATCTCTTTGGGAAATAGCACGCCGGTTCTTTTTTCTTTTGCTTAAGTAAATGTTTTGGCTTAAAATAATGCTACTCGAAATTTTTCTGATTTACGATATACGTTTGTCTTCGTGAACTAAAGGGGTAAGCACTATGTTAAGAATTGATAAGGCTATTTTAGATGCGAATGGAGTGATTTGTGATAACATTGCATGTTTTGGCGCAACTGAGCGCGGTCTTTTAAGCCAAAACATACTGGGGCATATTCGAAATTTTGTAGAGTATGTGGCTATCAAGGCACATTCTAATGGTGCTGATGTTAATCCTAATGACTATAATCTCAATGTTGCCGCCTTGAAAGACATGCAACGCCGTGGAAATTTGCGCTTTTTATATAGATTCCATGAGCTACTCCAGAAGTCTGTGTCGCACTATACAGTAGATAAAGATGGTTCAGAGCGACTTATGCTCAAATATTACGAACACCTCCTTAAAATTAAACTTTATCTTAAGCAAACGTACAATCTTGATGTGTTAGGGAATATAGAGAATTTTCCACTAAATACCGATACTGAACTTTCTGATTATTACACGAAAATTGCAGAGCGAATTGAATCTCCAAGCAAGTTTAGCTATGCTGTCACATACAATGACCGCTATTATGTTCAGAAAGTCAAACCATTTTTTATAAATCAAAAAATATATTATGAGGTTACATTTACTGCGGCAACTGCTAATACAAGTAAATTTGATCGAGTGATTGCTTTTACTCGTCATGAAATCATGGATAACTATGCCATAAAATTTTCCATTCATAATGATACGATTCGTATTCTGGACAAAGATATGTCTATCCTGATAATAGACGGATATGAAGTATCTATTCGTCCATGTGAATGGGATAATCTTTCTGAAATCTTTGGGCAAAGAGTTCAGCATAGCACTAATTCCATTGAATATAGAAAGCTAATGAGATTTCTCTCAACTATCAAAATGTCTCTGACAGAGCTTGTAAGCAGCGACCAAGATTATTATGACGTTATAAAAAATCATATCACTACACAAGCCAAGTCGGTCAAAATATATAATCTTCTTGATCAGTGCCGTGATATAATTTTGAGTGGTGGGGCTGGCTCAAATGTATTGCGCTATTTGCTATACAAGATGAACAATCGTGTTATCAAATGGCAGTGCTGGAATGAGCAGTGTAGAGGATTATCAAATCTTTACCTAAACTATGGCTGTATGCCTTTTGAACGTATGCCTTATTGTACTTCTCTTCGCCAGCATAATCCTAGAATATATGATCTATTTAATTCAATTCCTATTTTGGGTCATGAGCATGAATTATTTGCCAGGCATATTAAGAACAATACGGAAATAGAGGGCAAGCTGTTCACTCCTAAATCTGAAATTGAAGGGTTTGAAAACATTGATGACTTGATTCTGAAATATAATGCTTGTCTTTACTATAAACATGCTGGACGTAGACTAGAAGAATATAAAGATCATGTTTATATCAAAGAGTATGCTGAGGATAGCACTGAAATAATCAAAAAGCTGCAACAACTTTCTTCTTCTGGTGTTTCTCAATATACTTCATCTGTTGATTCATGGCTTTCACGAGAGTCATACTCTATCGATGATAAAAACAAAAAAGAAGCACTTCGTCAAATGTTCGAAAATTCACATGTTGCCTTGATATACGGTTCCGCTGGGACAGGTAAATCTACGCTGATTAATCATATATCAAATTTTTGGGCAGAAAAGGATAAAATTTTTTTGGCAAATACTCATCCTGCTGTAGATAATATGAGAAGGAAAGTGACTGCGGGCAACAGTAAATATAACACTATTGCCAAGTTTTTATCTAAAAAGAATCATAATGCCGAGTGCGATATACTTTTTATCGATGAATGTAGTACCGTGAGTAACACCGATATGAGACAGGTGCTTGGAAAAGCCAACTTTAAACTTTTGGTCTTGGTAGGTGATGTGTATCAGATAGAATCAATTTACTTTGGAAATTGGTTTAGTATTGCACGAAAATTTGTGCTAACAACCTCTGTGTTTGAATTAACGTATCCTTACAGAACAACTAATCAAGATTTACTAACCGTATGGGATCGCGTTCGTAGACTCGATGATGCAATTTTGGAACCGTTAGTAAAAAACGGATATGTTGCAAGACTTGATGAGTCGATTTTTGAACATAGTAATAATGACGAAATTATTCTCTGTTTGAATTACGATGGGCTTTATGGGATTAATAATATCAACAGATTTTTACAAAATAGTAATCCAAATGAACGTGTTGTATGGGGAATAAACAATTATAAGATTGGAGATCCAATCCTATTTAATGAATCAAATATCTTTTCCCCGTTGATTCATAATAACACAAAGGGAAAAATTATCGAGATTCATCCAGAAGAGCAACAAATTAGGTTTGATATTGAGCTTGAGGAATCAATAAATGAGATAGATGCGTGGAACTACGAATTTGAACTTATTGGAGAGTCTGAAGCTGGTAACTCTATTATCTCATTCAGCGTCAATAAGTTCAGAAATACTGATGAAGATGATGACGATAATAACTCCACGGTTGTACCATTTCAAGTTGCATATGCTGTGTCTATCCACAAAGCTCAAGGTTTAGAGTATGACTCAGTAAAAATTGTTATTACAAACGAAGCAGAAGAACGCATCACGCATAATATATTTTATACAGCAATCACCCGCGCAAAGAATGAGTTGAAAATATATTGGAGTCCAGAGACAGAGAAGTCTGTCCTTGGGCGCCTTGAAGTTAAAAATTCAAACAAAGATGCTCATTTGTTAGCGCAACTATCATCAATCGCAATGATTAATTAAGTATTAAATTGCCCTAGTTTCGACTTGATCTGACAGTAGGCCCTTGAAAAGAAAAGGGGCTCCGTTTTGATGGAAGTGCACACAACCCATCAACCATGCATGATGCCCACGGAGTTCCCAATGGAAAGATTTAACCAAAGCGTCATCAAGCACAAGACCGGGCTTCCCAATCTTGCCGCCGGTTGGCAATATCTCCAAAGCCTGCCGTATCATGGGTTTTTCCAGAGATACCTTTTACCGCTATCAGACCGCCCGTGATGCGGGTGTGGTTGAAGCGCTTTTTGAGGTCCCCGGAGAAAGCCGAATCTGAAGAATCGGGTGGAGGAAGCGACCGATCAGACTGTTGTTGAATTTGCCACGGCATTTCCCGCATGCGGGCAAGCCAGGGCCAGCAACGAACTACGCAAACGCGGCATCTTCATTTCTCCGTCTGGAGTGCGCTCCATCTGGCAGCGCCATGACCTTGCCTCCATGAAACAGCGGCTGACCGTTCTGGAAAAAATGTCCACTAAACAAGGACAGGTGCTGACCGAAGCATAGGTTCAGGCTCTGGAACGTAAAAAGCAGGATGATAAGCATCCGGCGAGATAGAGAGCCATCATCCTGGCTATCTCGGTAGCCTAGGACTGATTTTATGTGGGCACAATCAAGAGAGTGGGCCACATTTATCAGCAAACTTTCGTGGATACCTACTCGAAGTGGGTGATAGCCAAACTGTATACCACCAAGACGCCCATCATCGGGGTTGACCTTTTGCATGACCGCGTTTTGCATTCTTTGCCTCACAGCACATGGAGGTTATCCGTATCCTGACTGACAGGGGGACGGAATACTGCGGCAAACTGGAAACACACGATTACCAGCTTTACCTTGGTGTGAACGACATCGAGCATACCCGAACAAAGGGGTGCCATCCGCAGGCCAACGGCATCTGTTAACGCTTCCACAAGACCATTCTACATGAGTTTTAGCAGGTTGCGTTCCGGCGTAAACTCAATCAATTTCTGGAGGAGCTTCAGAGCGATCTGAAGACTGGCTGGAGTACTACAACACAGAAAGAACGCATCAGGGGAAAATGTGCTGCGGTAGGACGCCCATGCGAGCCCTGCTTGAGGGGAAAACCCTCTGGAACGAAAAGGTCGGACAGCTTAACTAATCGGACAGAGAGAACCATCAAAACGGATAACTGTCAGATCAAGTCCGAACTACTACAGTTTATGTGTTTCATCAGTGGCACTCATCTGGAGCGAGACTGGCAATCATGTGTTTTTCCGCATGTTACTTTCATATATCGAGCTACAGAATAGTTAAAGAATATTTTTATTGACTTTTCCACTTTGAAATTTTTTAGGTGTCACACCGTAGCGTTTGAAAAATTCATGACTGAAATGACTCAGACTCTGGTAGCCGATATGCACACCGATCTCTGTGACATTCATGTCACCTGCAGCAAGCAGTTCGCGAGCTACCTCCATGCGATAGTTCCTGAAGTATTCGAACACAGGTAGACCGAAGACTTGCTTGAAGCCCACCTTCAGTTTTTTTTCACCGACACCTACCATCTTCGCCAATTGCGCAAGTGTTGGTGGACTTTCCATATCCTGCACCAATAATTCCCTGGCTTCCTTTATGCGTCGTACGTCTGATGGCGATAGGGATACTGTCCGTTCGTAGCCATTTTGGGTGGCAAGATATTCGATAAGCTGTGTTTCTATTAGTTCAAGTGTTCGAATTTCCATATGCAGTTTGCGCAGGGTTCCCGCATAGGCGCTTGTTACAATATCTGCTATAAGACGGATTTTTTGAGCGCTGTTTTTGCCTATCCACTGAAATGCTGTTTTGCGGCCTTCAAACACACGTTCCAGTTGCTTTGGTATGTTGGTATGTTCCGCCACAAGATAGGGATAAAGGAAATCTTTATCCATAATAATACTTAATCTACGCATGCCACCTTTGCACCTCATATTCCCTACTGTGTCTGAAAGATATGTGATGCTATTACTTCCGCTGGTGTGCAACTGCGTTGTTCCGCTCAACGCTCCATGCTTGTAGCTACAATGGTTCGATCCAGTGAGCATAAACCCGAATATGAGCGGAGAACTCTGAATTTCAAATTCCATATGCAACGGATCTGTGGGCGAAAGTTGAGAAAGCTGCAACACAAGGCCCGGCCTGAGCATAAAAGAATCTGTTCCGCAGGTTCGGTAAAAACCAGGACCAGCGAAAAGCGTCAAATCTTGTCCTAATCCCATACATTCCTCAACGACCCCGGCGATACCCCGCTGGGGATATTTTTTGACCTTTCCACGGTTAGCAAGACTCTTTTTTCTAGTTTAATGAAAAGGAAAATCAAATTCAATTAAAAGTAGCACACGCCGGGAAGAGGTGACACGCCATGCGTCATTACATTTTAGGAGGGATCCTAAGTTATTTTCTTCTATTCGAAAGCGCCCATGCGGCAGAATCACAACCGCAGACCGCTGATACCTATACGCTGGAAGCGATCACCGTTACCGCCACTAAGCGTGAACAGGCGCTCCGGGAGATTGCAGGCAGCGTCTCCACGGCTTCGGATATCGATCTGGAAAATCAGGGGGCTGAAACCTTGCAGGACGCTACAAAAATGTTTCCCAACGTCCATATGAAAAGCACTAGCTCCGGTAATGAAATTGTCATTCGCGGCATGTCCACCTGGGATACGGCGCTACATTCTCCAGCGGGGCTTTATGTGGATGGGGTGCCGTATCCTTTGTCCTACATGCAGAACATCTACCTGCATGACATGGAAGGCATTGAGGTGTTGCGCGGTCCGCAGGGAACTCTTTATGGCAGAAACAGTGAATCGGGGGTGATCAACCTTGTGCGGCGCACACCGGACAACAAGTTACGGGGATCACTTTTTACGGAATTTGGGAATCATAACACCTTTCGTCTGGGGGCTTCTGCGGCTGGGCCATTGCTTGAGGACAAGGTGTACTTTTCAGGAAGCTATCTTCGCCATCAAACGGATGGCTTTGTCCGCAACGAATATAAACAGAAAGATCAAGCGGCACGACACAAGGCTGATTCGGGACGAGTGGTTTTACGACTCACCCCTACGGATGCGTTGGATGTGCGCATGTCATTGGATGCCACACACAGTGACGATGGCATAGGCAGTATGCGCTTGTCCACCGGGCCATACCGTAGCGGACGGTATAAAATTCGCTCCGACGCCCCAGACGAGGCTTCGTCTGATCTTGTGATTCCTGCGTTCACCATCACACATACTGGCGAGCATGTTAGAACAACATCAATAACCAGCTATTTAGATTACAAATACAAGATGTTGTCTGATCTTGACAGAACGCCGTTACCTCTGGGCGTGTCCGACATGAGCATTAATCAGCGCAATATCTCAGAAGAGCTGCGTTTTTCTTCCGTAGGTAAGCAGAGGCTTTCTTGGGTAGCCGGGCTCTTTTTGGGCAAAACCTCCATGAATACGGATATGAACCGAATTCGCCGACGGGCCGCTGCAACCACATATCTGCATACGGACTACACGGAAACAACGGGGGCACTTTTCGGGCAGGCCACCTATGCCATTACGGATGCCTTTCGGCTGACGGCAGGTCTACGGGCTGAATATACGGGCTTAGACGGTGAACAAACATATAAAACCGGTGCAGGGCAGCGGCGTGCGTATGAAAAAGGTTTTCGCTACACGGAGTTCCTTCCCATGGCTTCCGCCTCTCTCGACGTTACAGACAACCTGACCACGTATGCATCATGGTCCCAAGGCTATCTGCCAGGAGGCTTTAATGTTTTTTCAGCCAGTTCAAAAGATACATTTTATTATAAACCGGAATACAGCACCAACTACGAACTTGGGCTGAAAACACACTGGCTGGATAACAAATTACAAGCCAATGTTTCCGCTTTTTATTCTGACATCAGAGACAAACAGGTTCGGGAAGAAGTTCCATCTGCAGGCATCGGTACATGGAAATTCACCAATTCTGCAAAGGCTCATACCTCCGGCGTCGAACTAGAGGTCAGGGCATACCCCCTTGAGGGCTGGGAGTTGCGTGGTGGCGTTGGATATGCCCGTTCTGAAATTGACGAGTGGACGGTGTCCACTCCCAGTGGTGGAAGAAAAAACTATAGCGGCAATCGTCTGCCTTGGGCACCAGACCTCACGTATCACCTAGGCGTTGGTTATGCACATCCATCCGGCTTTTTTGCGCAAGCGGAATATCTCGGATCTGGAAAACAGTATTTCGACGCTGAAAATACACTTAGCGATCCTGGATACAATACAGTCAATCTTCAATTCGGATACCGTGGCGAAAATCTTACCGTGGCTATTTGGGGGAAGAATGTCTTTGATACACACTATATAACAAAAAAACTTGTGGCTAATGGCAACAAAATTGTGGAAGACGGCAATCCGTTCAGTTTCGGTACAACTGTTTCATGGAGTTTTTAGTATGCACGATGAAAAAAAAATTGCATCCGGACATTCTGCGTCACCGGATGTTTCAATCCTCACAGACTGGATGCTCGGCTCAGTGCGCACAGCATTGCTTGATCTGGCCCTTGAGCTGGAATTACCCGATATTCTGCACAAGACGGGTACGCTGGAAGGTATAGCGGCACACCTCGGTAATCCGCATGCTGGAAATCTCGCCCATGTCCTTGATGCTATGGCAGCTCTCGGCCTTACCTCAAAAAAGAATGGGGTCTACGCCAATTCTGCACTTGCCGAAATGTATCTTCGCAAAGAAACCAATACCTACCTAGGTCACCTGATGCGTAGGCTCCAGGCCATGCAGCACCGGAACCTCAGCAAGATGAAGGAACTGCTCTATTCTGGGCCGCAGCCGGTAAAAGAAGATGATCGTATTGACGGAAAAGATCTGTGGAAAAAATCTAGTCGTGACATGATTGCTTACCAACAGGGCGAGGTATCTCGCAGACTGGCGGATATGGCGGTGTCGCTGCCGGAATTTCGGCATTTCCGCCATATTCTCGATCTTGGATGCGGACCAGGTATTATTGGTTTATCTATTATGGGCCGTAATGCGGCATTACGGGGAGCATTCTGCGATTTGCCTCCTGTACTGGAGTTGACCCGAAAGGAGGTCGAGGCTGCGGGCATGGAAGAGCGTGCGGAGTTCTATCCCGGTGATTACAATCTGATCGACTTTGGATGCGGCTATGATTGCATATGGGCCGGTCAGAGCCTGTATTTTGTGAAAGACCTCCCTGCATTCATGAAAAAGCTGCTGGACGCCCTGAACCCCGGTGGAGTCTTTGTCAGTCTGCACGAGGGACTGAACCGAGAGCGCACCGCTCCGGAGAAGGTGGTTATTTCCCGCCTCTCTCTGGCGTTGGAAGGCCAAGATGTTTCGTTTGAGGAGGGGCGCATAGCTAGGCTGGCACTTGAGGCTGGTTTCGCCTCTCTGGAACGGCGAACTATCAACATGCTTTTTGGTGAAAATGAAGTAGCAATCCTGCGTAAGTCCGGGACATTGACGGAAGGCACGGTATGAACATCCGTCCGTGCGTGTTCGCTCTTCTTCTTGCTTGGGTGGTCTGCGGGGGCTGGACTATCTCTGTCGCGGCGCAACCTCCGCTACGCCTTGCCGGTCCGCCCGTGCGCGAGGCCATTCCGCTAGTGTTAATGCACACTCTACCTCCTCACGTACCAGGAAGGGAAGGGGCCGTGTTCACGCCCTGGAATTCACCGGAGCAGCTTCGCGCTCTCATCGCCAAAGGTAAGGTGGACGTGGCACTCATGACGGTGGCGTCCGCCGCCGCGTTGCACAACAAGGGAGTGCACTGCACTGTAGTGGCCGTATTTTCCGGTCCAGCCTGGATTGTTTCCACGAATCAGGAATTTTCTAGCGTGGACATGCTGAATGGGGAGGAGATTCTGTTGCCTTTCGGGCCAGGGGAAATGCCGGAAGTTGTGCTACGTATACTCATGAAAAAACACGGGCTGAGCTTCATGCCCCGCCATGTGGGTAGCGCTCTAGAGGCCGTGGGTATGCTGCGTAGTGGTCGTGCAAAGCATGCCTTCTTGGTGGAACCGGCGGCAGGAAAGGCCATGTCTGCCCTTGGAATTCAGATTGATACCTCAGGAATTCCCGTTTTGGGATGTCTGGATATCCGTGCACTGTGGGCCGAAACGTTTCCTCAGTCACCATGTATGCCGCTGGGGGCGCTTACCGTCTTTGGTTCACTGGCGGACAGTCAAGAGGCTCTAACTGCCATCCGTACGAGTTATGTGGAGGGAGTGAGCCATGCTAGGGAGCACCCCCGCATGGCACTTGAAACTACGGGCGATGTTTTTCCTGTTTTAGGCAGGAGTCTTGAAGGAATGAATGTAGAGCGGGTTTGCGACATACGCATTATGGACAGCGACCACGCAGCGATGATGGCGACTTTTTTCCTCACCCGGTTACTTGAAGTTTCTCCGGCCTCTGTTGGAGGGCGTATGCCTGGAGAAGACTTCCTGAGGTTGTCCGATGCGCGCCACTGATATGTTCTGGGGGCTTTTGGGCTGCGGTGTTCTTATAGGAGCATGGGAGGTTGCGGCGCGGGGCTGTCAGGGATTTGTTATGCCATCGCCAGCGGCGACGCTTATCGCCCTGTGCGACATCCTTTCGCAGTCAGACTTCTGGCGCGATGACTTCCGCATCAGTTTTGAGCGTTTTGTGTGCGGTATCGCTTTAGGTGGAGGTGCGGGGATCTGCTTAGGGCTGGCAGCTGGGTTTTACAAACAGCTGCGTTTGGCGCTTACCCCCGCCCGCTGGATGCTTTCCAGCGTGCCTGGCGTAGTTGTGGTCATGCTCGGCATGCTTTGGTTCGGTATTGACTCTGAAATGGTGATTTTCGTTGTGGCCCTAACGGTAGTGCCAACGGTGTACGTAGGTGTTGTGGAAGGTATCCGATCCGTGGATTCCGGGCTGCAAGAAATGATCGCCGTTTACCGCATTACCCGCTTACAACGCTTCTGGCATGTGTATCTTCCAGCTATCACAGCACCCTTACTCTCAAGTTCCATTATCGCCCTCGGGGGAGGGATGCGTGTAACCATTCTGGCGGAAACTATAGGTGCCACCTGTGGGCTAGGCCATGCTTTAGCTATCGCCAGAACCAATCTGGATACTGCGGCGCTTTACGCTTTGGCGCTGGTCAGCATGCTTCTGGTGGGTGTTCTTGAGGCGGCTCTGCTGTTGTTGACCAGACACAACACATCTCAGAGGAAGGCAAGATGACTTCTCTGGTGCTTTTTTCTCAGGTGGGTTTTGCCTACGCAAGACATGATGTTTTGTGTGACCTTTCCCTACATCTGGATCCTGGAGAAGTAATAGTTTTGCAAGGTTGCAGCGGAGTAGGCAAGTCAACTTTATTGCGTCTGGCGGCGGGCATTTTGCGTCCCACAAGTGGATATGTCCACATCGGAGCGCAACGCATTGGTGTTGTCTTTCAGGAACCCCGTCTGCTGCCGTGGAGAACCGCACTCCAGAACGTCATGCTACCTTTACTCAGCTTGGGGATGGATCCCGCCCAAGCCGGACAAAAGGCGACGAATATGCTGGAACATATGGGGTTAGCCCATTTTCTGGAGGCGGTGCCCGAGGAACTCTCCGGCGGCATGAAACAGCGCGTTTCACTGGCGCGAGCGCTAGCTGTGGATCCGGAACTATTGCTTCTCGATGAACCGTTTGTCGGTTTTGATCCCGCTCTACGCGCCGAAATGAAACGATATTTGGCTGATTTCCTTTTCCGATCTAGAGCTGGAATGATGCAGATTGCACATGATCCTGAAGATATATTCATAAAAACGGCACGCATTATGACGTTGGATCAACATGGTGTCGAATGCCGTCAAAAAGGACACAAATATGAAAAACATGGAACCGTTCTGGATGACGCTTCAGAGTTTTAGAGATGACACATTTATCGTGCAGATGCTGATCATCGTTGCGTACTTGGGCATATTGTTTCTGATTGCCAAGCGAGAGGGAGCCAGAACTGATGCTATCGTCAAGGTCATATTAAGTAGTATATTTATTTTTAACGGTATCGCCTGCTTTTTGATGTACTTCAGTGCACTACCCATGGCGAAGTTTTTTGCTGGCCCTCTGTATCTAGCTATTGGTTATCTATTTCTTGTAGATATTATGGCTAGAAGAATTCATTTTACCTTCAATGTTTCTCCATTGAGACGATTCTTAGTATTCATCTTTGTCATTCTTGCTTTTTTATTTCCAGTATTCGGTATGCTCAGTGGGCATGGCATGATTGCACTACCTGGAGTGCCGTGCCCATTAGCAATCTTTACACTGGCTCTTCTCAGTGCGGCAATGCCACGTGTGGATAATATCATTGTTTTTATGTTGCTTGCCTGGGTTCTGGTCAATATTCCTAAGATTTTTGGACATGTTGGATGCTACGAAGAAATAATCCTCATTCTGGCTGGTGCGTACGTGCTTGGCCTGAACAGAATCATGCCAGAGAAAAACATCGGAGACGAACATGCTTCGACATGAGCTCTTATCAAAACCGAAGTTCGAAGTTACCCCACGCTCCATGGTGAAACGGCCTGTAGAATGTGTGGACGCCGGAAGCGCCTATTGCCCGTGCCAACTCGCGGAACTTGGACAATGTATAGAGTGCTCACTGCTACGCGGTGAAGGCGAATGCCGTTGCCATTGGGCCGGATCGTGCATTTTGTCTCACAGCCAATGGGGTAGAGGTAAGGTCCGGCAAAGCTGCAAGTTTCCAATCCTTCAGCAATGGGAGCGCCATGAAGGTGCAATAATAGTTGCCGTACGAGTTACGCCGTCCCTAGCGGCTGAGCTGCGTGCGCCAGGAAGCTTTGTTTTCGCTCGTGGTAACGAAAATCCGCATTTTGATACCCCTATTGCCGTTGTTAGAGCATACCCAGAAACACAAACTATCATACTTGCATATAGGGTAATCGGGCCGAAGACTAGAAGTCTGCGTGGATCCGGAACTGAATTGTGGATACGTGGCCCGTACTGGAATGGAATAACGGGTCGTAGGCGTATTACAGCGACGAGGGGCGAATCCTGCCTTCTTGTGTCCGGTGGCATCGCAGCTTCTGTCCTTCCCAATGTCGCTGATTCACTGCTACGTGGCGGAAATCAAGTCACTGTGGTGCTTGGAAAACCAGAATGCGCATTTATAAGGGAATTTTTGCCGGAATCTGAGATGCGCATTCTCGAAATGACCTTTCCTGACGAAAAAGAAGCTCTCCATACACTGATGAAGGAAATATCTTGCCAGATGGTGTTCTGTGCTGGAGGTGAGCTTTTGACCAAAATGACGGCGGATATTTCGGCTCGTGCTGGTGTGACTGCATTATTTTTTGGAGCTGTTAGCCGAACCATGTGCTGCGGCGAAGGCATATGTGGAGCATGCCTTGATGTAATTGGTTGTGAACCCATCAGAGTGTGCAAAACACTGCGCTAAGGTGTGATACTCGGTAAGGACGGGCAGAACATGAAAAGTACGGTGATTATTATCGGAGGCGGGTGGGCAGGTTCTGCGGCGGCGCTTGCTGCAAAGCAAGCTGGAGCCGACAGGGTCGTCATTCTGGAGCGTACGGACATGCTTCTTGGCTGCGGTTTGGCAGGTGGAATCATGCGAAATAATGGTCGGCAGACGGCGGCGGAAGAATTGACAGCCATGGGTGCGGGAGGACTTTTCAGCATCACCGACAGTGTCGCGACGCATAAAAATGTTAATTTCCCGGGGCATGCGCATGCTTGGCTCTATTCTACTACTAAAATCGAACCGGCGGTGCGGAATTTTCTGGAAACGTGTGGCATTGAGATACGATTCCGCTCGCGTGTTGTTGAATTTCTGACGAGCGGCTCAACCATTTGCGGCGTGGCGTTGCATGATCTGGCAGAGTCAAGGCTCGAAGGTGACGTATTTGTAGACGCTACAGGCTCGGCGGGTTCGTTGAGCAATTGCACACGATATGGAAACGGTTGCGCTATGTGCGTTCTGCGTTGTCCAATGTTTGGACCTAGGATTAGCCTGACGGCCTGCGCTGGGTTGACTGATTACGTGGGTATGAGACGCGACGGCGAAGTAGGCTCTCTTTCCGGTTCTTTTGAACTCCGTAAGAACTCTCTGTCTGCGGACATCCAAAAGGCATTGAATACGCGAGGGCTTGTCATTGCTCCGTTGCCCAACACCTTGATCAACCGGGAGAAGCTGCGGAGCAAATCCTGCCAGCAATACGCTCTGCAAGAATATGCAGCTAACGTGATCCTCTTGGATACCGGAGACACGGCTAAAATTATGACGCCGTTTTTGTCACTAGAAGATATGCGACACATTGCCGGATTTGAAAACGCCATGATCGCCACGGGGAGCGGATATGCAAATTCGGTACGCTTTCTGTCTAGAGCCCCTCGGAATAACTCTCTAAAAGTGGACGGCTTTCATAATCTTTTCTGCGCCGGTGAAAAATCTGGATTTTTTGTGGGGCACACCGAAGCTATAGCGACAGGCTCTCTTGCCGGACATAACGCAGTGCGGACGTTGCGGGGAAAACACGCAATCACGCTACCGCAAATTCTTGCTTGTGGGGACATTATTCATGCCGAACAGGAAGGCCTTTCTTCTGAGTTGGGCCTCGTAAAACGCTATACATTTTCTGGAGGAGAGTATTTCGACAGAATGAAAGTAAAAGGTCTTTACACAACACAGATGAGTGAGATTGCTAATCGCGTTCGTGAGGCGGACTGTTACGGAATATTTGTAAACAGACCTTAATAGAATAGGAGTTTTGAACATGACGAGTCAACACACAACACGCTGCTTTTTCGGCTGCAATGCAGGCAGTGGTTTTCACACCTTTTTTAACTTTTTACCCAGGCTTGAAGGAGCACGTATTATTATTGTCAAAGGTGGACCAGGGACGGGAAAATCTACGTTCATCAGTGCCATTGGAGAGACTTTTGCTCAACAGGGTTATGATCTGGAGTATCAGCATTGCTCCCTTGACCCTCAGTCGTATGACGCCGTTGTCGTTCCGGCATTGAAAGCCGTAGTCACTGCTGCCACCGGTCACCATGTCTTTGATCCCAGAAATCCCGGTGCAGTGGATGAAATTCTCAACCTTGGCGACCATTGGGACACCGAAAGAATCCGTCAGCACTCCAAAGAAATTATAGAAATCAACCAGGAAGCGGAGAGGCTTTTCCGTAAAGCTTTCCGGGTCTTGAACGCAGCCAGACAGTTCCTTGCCAATGTGGAAGATATTCATATTGCCCACCAAGATCCTAGAGAGCTGTCCGCTGTAGCAGAGCGTATCATTGCAGACGCTCTTCTTCGCTCCAACTCGGAAATGTACGGTGCGGAACGCCATGCCTACATTTCTTCCAATACACCGGAAGGAGCCATTCACAACATCGCCAGCCTGCTGCGCCCAGAAACTACGGCTTTGGCTGTGAAGGGAGAAGCGGGCATGGGCCGGACAAAAATTCTGGCGGACGTGGCCGAAAAAGCGAAACTCCGTGGTTTTGATGTGGAATATTACCACAGACCCATTGACCCTCATCTGCTGGATCACGTGCACATTCCCGCACTGAACCTTCTGATGACAACGCAACCTGACGAGTTGCCGACGCAGGTTATCAAAGAATCCTTTACGCTTCAGGGAAAGAATTCCAAACGTCCAACCGGGCTTCAGGACGAAATTTCGGAAAATATGGCCCGATATGAACAGACTCTTTCCCTTGCAATGCAAACCCTGGCGCAGATCAAAGCAGAACATGGCGTTCTTGAAAAATATTACATTGACAGCATGGATTTTGACGGGGTCAGCAAGCGCCTTGCCGCAACCATAGACTCCATTGCACGGCAGGCGAGCGTATCTGGACAGGCAAGCTAACTTGGTTGTGAGCTACATCCGGCATAGGGCTTCGCGCCCTGCCGGATGGCTTTTGACCGTCATAGCTGACTACGTTCAGCGCGCGGAAGGCCCCTTACACGAATTTTAAAATCGTAATTATTGAGCCGTATCATCAGAAAACGCAGCGCAGTATTAGAGATGCTCGCGGGACTTCAAAATACAATTGGGTGAGGAACAGCGGATGGATTCCATGCTTCAGGCCGTGTTGCAGGCCAGTATTATTTCTAAGTGCGTATTAGTATTGCTTTTGTTTATGTCTGTAGCGAGCTGGGCATATATGGCCGCCAAGTGGTTGACCCTGCGTGCTGCACGACGGCGTACCAGACAGGGACTCTGCGCCTTTGACGATGCAGGTGCATTGGCTTTTGCCTTGCCTTTGGTGGAGAGCGATAAACGCTCCCCCCTGTATGGCATCACTTGCCGAGCTGTGCGAGAATTCAACCGCATCACCCGCACTGGCGATGCTGAGCGCCTGCTCAACGACAACGTCCGCCGCGCCCTACACTTCGGTATTGCCGAAGAAATGGCACACCTCAAATCTTCGTTGGCGCTTTTAGCTACTGCGGCCAACACTGCTCCCTTCATCGGCCTTTTCGGTACGGTGTGGGGCATCATCCACTCCTTCCATGCAATTGCCTCCCTGAAAAGCGTTTCCTTGGCAACAGTCGCTCCCGGCATTGCCGAAGCGCTCATTGCTACGGCGGTGGGGTTGTTCGTCGCCATCCCTGCGGTGTGTGGTTACAACATCTTCCGTGCGCGCCTTACAAACATTGAAGGCGTGTGTATCAACTACGCGGGACAGCTTTTGAACCGCATGCAGCATGAGGTTAACGCTTATCAAGACGGCATCTCATTTGCGGGGGAAAGATAGCCATGTCTTCCTCTGATGACGATTTTGTGGCCGATATCAACGTGACTCCTTTTGTGGATGTGATGCTGGTACTGTTAATCATTTTTATGGTTACGGCTCCCATGATGACTGAAGGTCTAGATGTGGATCTGCCGCAAGTACAAGCTGCGGAGGTACTGCCCACGGAAGATGATCACATGATTTTGAGTATCAAAAGCGACGGAGCGCTGTTCCTGGATGAATACCCCACGACCATGGCCGACTTGGATTCTCTGCTGAGGCGTACCGTACTTGCTCTGAACAAACAGCTTTTCCTGCGTGCTGACAAGGCAGTTCCGTACGGTGTGGTGATGGAAGTCATGGGCTGCATCCGGGCAGTCGGCATAACTAACTTGGGCATGGTGGCGGAATCTGGGGGTGGGCTGGCATCCGGAGATGCCGAGAAGGTGCAGCCCGACATAAACCTGTAACGGGCATGACTTCGCAATGACTTCTATGAGCTTTTTCCAACGTGCCGCGACCTTAGTATTTTCCCTACTTCTACATGGCTTCATAGCCATAGCCGGATTCTTTTTCGCAAGCACCGAAATCTTGCCGGAAGAGAAAGCCTATCGCGTTTCACTCGCTGAGTTTGCTCCGGCTCAAACCCCTATTGCTCCGGGACAGGAAAAAAAGACAACTTCAGCATCTGCGGAACCTCAACCTAAAATGCCGATTAGGCCAGTGGAGCCGGAAGTCGCCCCGACTCCGCCCAAACCGGCACCGGTAGTTCCTGCGAAACCAGTGACTCCCTCGCGCCCCAAGCCTAAGCCCCAAAATCGTACCATAAAGCAGACGCATGACACAGAGAACCGAACAGAACAAGCTTCCGCCCAGAAGTCACAAACAGCCACGATGTCACAAAATTCGACAGAAACTGGCGGCGGTACGGCGCAGGGAGCAGCGCGTACCATGGGTGACCTGAGCGCATACGCTGAAGACGTCGTGGATCAACGTCCGTCCATTTCTCGCAGAGTGATGCCCGAATACCCGAACAAGGCCCGACGGATGAACATGCAGGGACAGGTGGTGGTTCAACTTGTCGTGGATGTTTCCGGCAAGCCACAACAATGTACCATTTACTCTTCTAGCCCCACAGGCGTCTTTGATGAAGCGGCACTGGCTGCGGCCCGGCGAACACGGTTCCTTCCAGGAAAGGTCAGAGGTCAACCGGTTAATACAATTGTTCTGATTCCTTATAAATTTTCTCTACGATGAAAATTTAATGAATATAGCCTGATAAGGCATCTTATCTATCGCCCAAGCTGCTGCGCACGGCAAGGCATCTCATAAGCATCCCGCATCGTAAATGCGTTTGGTGCCTCTGTGCGGCAGCCATGGGAGAAACGGACGGGCTGTTTCTCGCTTGTGGCCTTAATGACCGCTTGTAGTAATACTGGCGGTTTTTTTGTGAGTATCAGCATTGTTGCGGTATGCAGAAACTCCAAAAGGAGTTTTTCATGGACAAAAGCAATCTTGAATTTGAAGATCTGGAAAAAATTTGCCGTGAAGTCATTAGTAGAGTTCTACACACATGCGAATTGGAACTTCTCAATAATAATGATGAAGTAAAAGCTCTACCATTCGCTGCAATGGCTGTGAAAGAATCTATCTTGACATTTTTGGCCCTAATTAATTCTAAAAGAACGTAAATAGCTCCTAACCGTGCCTACGGAGGTAGGCACATCAAATTGCACTGCTCTCAACCTAGGCCACAAAATATTTTTATACCATACTATCATATCGATATAGACAATGAAAACTGCATTCTCTCGTCATCTCTCCATATTTTTCTGCTGTTTTTGAATGTGCTCTTTATCCAACTTTTTTTCTCGACGCATAATTTTATTCCCCTTTATCCACAGACTGTTCCTCCATTTTTTTTGAGCATAGCGGAGGGCGACATGCCGGATGGAGGCATTTTTGTTTGAAAAGAAGAGTTCCTTTCCGCTGTCCAGAATCCTCCCACCACCGGGTAGGAAAAAAACAATTATTCCCTTGTGATCTACTGTTGCCGAGAAACCACGTATGTGTGTTATTTCCTCGGCGGCAAGCTGTTCCATACGTAACAGAGCCAAAAGCTGTTTCTTTCCTTTGCCGCTCATGATTTTATTATCCAAGGCAGCTAATTCCTTGGCTGCGTATTTAGCCTGCATTTCCGCACGGATCATTGTTGGTTGCTCTTTACCGTGCAGTGCCCATTCCTTAATCGCGGAGTCTTGCGGAACGCGATCCGGCTCCGCTATCTTCAGCTTGGAACGTAAAATGGCTAAAGCGATTTCATTGCCCTGACCAGCCTTATATTGTAGGAAACCATTCCATGAAGTGAAAGGAACCTTTTCACGTATGTCCTCACAAGTAGATTGAAACGGCAGCTTGGCTCTGGCGATTTCCTCTGCCTCATGCTTGCGGGCCAGTTGCAGCAGACCAAGGCGGTTCTTTTTTGCTATGTTCAGCCGTTCCAATTCCCTGCGTTTGGCCGCCCACTTTTCCCTGATTGCCGCAAGTGCTGCGTTTTCCCTTTCTTTGATGGTAGCCAGTCCGGTTTTCCGGTCTTTAATGCCCTGCTGATATTCCGCGTACAAAGCGCCTCGTTCTGGAGCGCGATGCAAGGGGGTGGCCTGATACCGGCTTTGCTCTGGTATTTTTTCCAAGTCCCGCGCTGGAAGGTACCCCCCGAACTTTCCCTCCAGCTTTTTCAGTGACAAGGCTCTGTCTACTGCGCTGACTTTTACGGTATGCTGCTGATTATGGCGATCAGCCAAAATCAGACCGTTCCCGTGTGGTTTTATCACCAAACCATGCCGGGCAAGCCCCTCATGGAGCGTTTGCCAATCCGTTGCTGTTGCCAAAACATACAAGATGGTGTCTCTCTGGTCCTTAGCATACGATTCAAAGGATTGTTGGCCTGTGTGGGCTTCAATGAGGGCAGCTTTTTCGCCCACTGACCGCTGTTTCTCTTTGTTTCGGCCATTATCAACCACAAGACCGTATTCCTGCTCCAGCTCCCGGCATAAAGTGTCCCGCTTCCAGTAATCGCGGAAAGGCTCATGTCGGGTATGTTTTTCCGGGTGGATCATGTTGTAGGCTATATGCATATGGAGATTGGCGGTGTTTTTATGGACGCCACAATGCCGCTGATGCTCGGTATAACCCAACGCGGCGGTAAAGCGTTCTTCAATGGCCATGAACACCTCCGGCGTCAATTTTGCCTCGTCCTCCAGGCGAAAGCTGATCACAAGATGGTAGGTTTTGTTTTTCGTGGTGCGGACGTTTATGGCTTGAACGTCCATGGCCTCGGCAATGCCGTTCTGGTAATCATCATCCCCAAGGCATCCGGCGCACCAGCGCATGAGACTTTTTTCGCCTTCATGTCCGGCATCGGCAATGTACTCGGCAAGACGGGCGTAGTTGTCATTTTTTGGGCTGATGTCCACTTTTTTGCTGATCATCGTATGCCCGCTATGGCCTGCTGAACTTCCCGCTGCCGGGCGTCCAGTTCATGTAAAAGACGGTGAACTGTCAGCCTGTCCGCGCCATTCGCCAATGCCTGTTTCACCAGCCCGCCAAGTCTGCCAAGGTCGCCTTTGAGCCGTCGTAATTCAATCCTTGCCTCCTGATGTTCCAGACTTGGGACGGAAAATCCAAGGCACACCCTTTTGCTGAACGTGGAAAGGGACAGCCCTGCCTTGCTGGCCGATGCTCTGATCTGTGTGTGTTCCTCTGGGGTCAGATAGGTTCTGAGAATCAATTTTTTGCTCGGCACAAGGGGCCTCCTGAATTTTGGAGGCTCTTAGGCCTGCATAGTGACGATAAACGAGCCAAGCGTAGCGCCTGCCACGTTCTGGGTCTGGGGAATGGTATTTGCCCACGGCTTTCCAGTTCAGGCCGTAGCGGGCGATCTCTTCCGCAAGTATCCATGTACCCCAACTCTCATTGATGGCCGGGTCGAGCAGTGATAACGGGTCTATGTCGTAACGCTCCATCCACCATGAGTTTATCTGCATTTTACCAACGTCAAAAGACAAGCCAGCCGCAATCGCCTTTTGTATGAGCTGTTTCGCTTTCTCCCGCGTGGCAGGGTAGTAGGATCTTCCGGCTATATTGACCGTAAAAGGGTTTAGGCCGGATTCCTGAAGGGCGATAGCTTCTACCAGTTGGGCGGGCGGCTCTGGCGTGGCGTAAAGTTCCGCTGCGACTGCTGGTGTATACAGACAAAGCAGAACGGCTAGCGTGAATGCCATCTTCATGGGTTTTGCCTCTTGTTTTGGCGTTGAGCGGAACCGCGAATAAGCAGCCCCGCAGGGCAGGACAGGAATGGAGCCGCCGGAAGGTGGGTACACTTCCTCTGTCCTGTCCTCTGAAATGCCAATACAGTAGCACAGACAAAAATATTTAAGAATACAAATGCATAGATTATGATTACTTATTCTTGGCTATGGCTGCGTATTACTATCAATTCTTGAAGATGCTAAAGTATGGCTGCGCTACATCAGAGTATGGCAAAATATGCATGTGTAGGCGTGACAGATTGTCACGAGTTGAAGCTGGGCGCAGGTGGATGACTTGAAGAGCTTTATCAGCTAATTTAGCAGCAAGCTGCTGCAAAATTTCATAACATGCTGAGTCGATATGAAAAACAAAGAATTAAGTTTTGCTCTACAGGGGTATGACGCCCTTTTAGAAAGCCTGAAAGCCCGTGTCCACAAGGCTCGCATGTCCGCCGCGCTGGCTGCCAATTCAGAGTTGGTAGGTTTGTATCTGGATATTGGACAGATGATTCTTGAACGCCAATCCACCGAGGGGTGGGGAGCCAAGGTTATCGAAAAGCTTGCCAAGGATCTCCGAGCGGCATTTCCTGACATGAAAGGTTTTTCATTAAGAAATTTTAGCTATATGCGTAAATTAGCTGAACTTTGTTCCGAAACACCAATTTTGCAGCAGGTTGCTGCAAAATTACCCTGGGGGCATACCCTTGTACTTATCGACCGGCTAAAGGCCGACAATGAACGCCTCTGGTACGGGCTGCAAACGATTGAGCACGGCTGGTCACGCGCCGTCCTACAAATGCAAATTGAAACCAGACTCCATGAGCGGCAAGCTCAACTTCCGAAGGTAAGCAACTTCAAAGACCGACTGCCGGAAGCACAGTCGGATATGGCGCTGGAAGTTCTAAAAGACCCATATATTTTTGATTTTTTGTCAGTAGGCGAGAAAGCGCATGAACGGGAGATTGAACGCGAACTGGTGCGCCATATTACGGAATTTCTGTTGGAACTCGGTAGCGGCTTTTCCTATGTCGGCAAACAGGTTCACCTGGAGGTTGCGGGAGAAGACTTCTATCTCGATTTGCTCTTCTACCACCTGAAGCTGCGGTGCTATGTGGTTATTGAATTGAAGGCCGGGGCGTTTAAGCCGGAGTATGCGGGCAAACTGAATTTTTACTGCTCAGCAGTAGACGACATGCTCCGCCACAAAAACGACAACCCGACCATAGGGCTGCTTCTTTGCAAAGAAAAGAACGGCCTCTTAGCTGAATATGCGCTCCGGGATATGAATAAAGCTCTGGCTGTTTCAGGCTACCAGTTGACTCGCGCCATACCGGAAAACTTGAAGCTGAGCTTGCCTACGGTGGAAGAAATCGAGCAGGAGCTGACGCCAGAAAAGTGACTATTTTGACATCACTTTAGGGGGAAGATTTGAATATTTCTCGAATAAAAATTGAAAATTTCCGGAACTTTGCCGACTTTGATGTTGCGCTCAACGGCAATATTGTTGTGGTCGGAGAGAATCGTGTGGGTAAAAGTAACCTGCTATATGCTCTTCGCCTGCTGTTTGACCCAAGTTTACCAGATAGTGCGCGACAACTCACCTTGGCAGACTTCTGGGATGGGTTGGATGGTATCGGCCCAGAATACAGAATAACCATTATGGTCGAAATTTTGAATTTCGAGAGTGATCTTGATCTACTAGCCGTCCTTACAGATTTCAGAATCAACAACGACCCTCAAACCGTGCGGCTAACCTATGAATTTCGTCCTAAACCTGGCCTTGAGAAAGAGCCAGCATCTGAAGATGACTACGAGTTCATCTGTTATGGTGGGGAAAGCGAGACTAAACGATTTGGCCACGATTTACGGCGTCGTATCCGAATGGATTTATTCCCAGCCTTGAGAGATGCAGAGGGGGAGTTGGCGAATTGGCGTCGTTCTCCGCTGAGAACGCTGATTGAGAGAGCTTTTAGTGGTATCAGTCGTGAAAATCTTGGCGATATTAGAGAAGCCATTGAAGATGCCGCAGAAAAGCTCACAGAGTTTGAGTCGGTACATAAACTTGAAGAGCAGCTCAAAGCACTTTTCACAGATATGAGCGGCCCTAAACAGGACATAAAGCTAAGCTTAGGTGTCGCAACAACAAGCCTTGCTCATATTTACAGAAATATCCAACTTCTGATTGATGGAGGGCGTCGCACAATTGCTGGTGCGAGCTTAGGGTCTGCAAATTTAGTATTCCTCACTCTTAAAGCTTTAGAGCTAAAACTTCAAATTGATGAAAATAAGCGAGATCATACTATTTTTGCCATTGAAGAACCAGAAGCCCATCTACATCCGCATTTACAGCGATCTGTTTACCGACATCTTTTTACAAATTTTGCCAATGAAGAAGGTAAAAGCGCGCTATCAATCGTTCTAACAACTCATTCACCTCATATTACGAGCATTGCACCGTTGAGGTCTTTACTCTTACTAAAAGATACAGAGGATGGAACTGTTGGGCACTCAACTGCCTGTATTTCTTTGACCGAAGCGGAATCAGAAGATCTTGAGCGCTACCTTGATGTGACTCGCGCCGAAATGCTTTTCTCGCGCGGCATACTCCTTGTTGAAGGAGACGCCGAAAAATTTCTTGTCCCTGTTTTCGCAGAAACTCTAGGCCACAATCTCGACTATCTTGGCATAACAGTCTGCTCCGTATCTGGAACAAATTTTGCCCCTTACGTAAAATTCCTTAGTTCGCTGGAAATCCCTTTTGCAGTTATTACAGATTGGGATCCAATTGAAGGGAAGTCTCCTCTCGGTATAAATCGCGCAAAAACTCTTGTCCTGCTGGCAGAGAAGATCAAGACTGGTACACTTCCTCAAACTCTTTACAAAGAACTTGAACAGTTAATTCAAGACGATCTTGATGGATTTAGCAGCCGGTGTGATTCTTTAGGCGTATTCACAAATTTCCATACGCTGGAAGTTGATCTATTTGAGAACGGCTTTGAAGAGAAGATTATTGATACTCTTAAAGAACACAATTGGAGCGATAGACGGAAGGGCTGGATCGAAGAATGGGCCGAGAATCCGGACACCTTGGATACAGGCAACTATCTAAAACTGATTGAAGCCATCGGCAAAGGGCGTTTCGCGCAACGCTTAGCGTCACGTATAGACGGCATAGAGCCCCCTGAATATATTCGTAACGCCATCGAATATGTGGCTCGTCGTGTCTAATAGCGCCCTATACTTACGTGCGGCAGAAGACCTGCGACAAAATAAAGGCCAGTGGGATGCGTATAAATCCCAAGGTCATTGCGTAATTTTGGCTGGGCCAGGTAGTGGCAAGACGAAAACTTTAACAATCAAGCTAGCGCGTATGCTGATGGAAGATGTCCAGGCCCCAAGAGGTCTGGCCTGCATCACCTACAATAACGAATGCGCAAGGGAGCTTGAAGAACGCCTTGGGACACTCGGGATTGAGCCGGGAAGACGCGTATTCACTGGCACAGTACACTCTTTCTCACTTACTCAAATTATTCTTCCTTATGCGCAGGTGGCTCAGATGGGGCTGCCTGATAATTTTAAGATTGCCACTCGCATGGAGCGAAGGGTGGCATTAGAGCGCGCGTTCGTTCGGGTTATAGGAGGGCCAGAAAATCCACATGATTGGGATTTTCGTATGGGGGCTTATCGACGATCTGTCATTGATAGAAAATGTGAAGAATGGAGAGAACGCGACCCTCAACTGGCTCAACTTGTAGAAGCCTTTGAAAAAGAATTACGCGCGTTAGGGCGTATCGACTTTGATGACATGCCTCTGCTGGCAATCCGTGCTTTACAGCAGCACGCTTGGTTACGGGACGCGTTACTCGCAAAATACCCTATTCTTGTTGTCGATGAATATCAGGATTTAGGGTTAGCTCTCCACCGCATAGTGATGGAGCTTTGCTTCGATACGGGCATGCGCCTGCTTGCAGTGGGCGACGTCGATCAATCTATTTATGGGTTTACAGGTGCGGATCCAGAGTTACTCCAACAACTTTCAACCCGCGATGATGTAGAAACCATTCGGCTACGGCTGAACTATCGATGTGGAGCCCGCATTGTAACCGCCTCAACTTATGCTCTTGGAGAAGAGAGGGATTATGAGGCGGCAAAAGGGACGGGGGAAGGGACAATCCATTTTCATTCGCAGAGTGGTTCCTATCAGGAGCATGCCTCTTTCTTGTTTTCTACTCTCTTGCCTGAAATACGGGCGCGTCTTCCCCACCTGAGACTTGGTGATATTGCTGTCCTATATCCTGCTGCATATATAGGCAATAATGTTGCTGAGGAGGCTCAGGCTGCCGGAGTCTCAATACTCAGAAGTGATGGGAATGCGCTTTATCCGCGTGGCAACCGTCTTATGCGCTGGCTAGAGCAGTGCGCTGAGTGGTGTTGCGGTGGATGGCAAATCGGCTCGCCACGGTTTGGGCGCATAGCCAATGAGGGGCACCGCCTATTTGGTGAGGTTCTTTCAACTGAAGATGCGCGGCTTTCTTTCCAACAAAAGCTTATCGATGTATTGTGGAGACAAAGAAATGAGTCAGGACTTTTAGCGCATTGGCTTCAAAACTTACACAACGCGTTAATCAGCGACTTGGCAAAAGCATGTCGAACAATGGAAGATGACGTCGATATTTTACTTGCTTTTATCGAGCGCTGTTTGGATGGCGATTGCCAGAGAATGAGCATCAGCCAATTTGCAGGTCAAAGCTCTGGCCAGGATAGCCTTAATCTCTCAACATTACACAGCTCTAAGGGGAGAGAATTTGCAGTTATTATCATGTTCGGTATGGATGCTGGACGGCTGCCACGAAGGAATGCAACACGCCGTGAGCTAGCTGAATCACGGCGACTTTTCTATGTTGGCCTCACTCGTGCGAAGGCAGAAGTACATATGATATTCTCAGCCAGTAATCCGTCACAATTCATATCTGAGCTTCAGGAACGTATTGCTGAATAAAGAGCAATTTTTCAATCCAACCTTTGCGCTGCAAAGATATCAAGCTAAGTAATCTATTATTTTTCTGAAAGTGCTGGTAGTATACAATGAATAGTATGCAATAGCATGTTTTTCTTGTCATCCAAAAATCATTATCTTAATAGGTTCGCAACTTGGAAAAAAAATACATCAACGACATGCCGAACATCAATATTGAACTTGATGATTTTATACGCCGTTTTTCTGGTCGTTCAGGCAAGCTCATGTGGCTTTTGGGGGCAGGAGCATCTATAGCAGCGGGGATACCCAGCGCTTGGAACATGATCCAAGAATTCAAGCAGAAACTATACACGAGTAAGAATCATGTCTCTCCCAAAGTTATAAACGATTTATCGAACCCCGCTATTTGTAGATTGCTACAGAATTTTATTGATAACATGGGGAGTTATCCACCTGAAGGAGATCCAGAAGAGTATGCCGCACTATTTGAGGCAGCCTGTCCAACAGAGTTGGATAGGCAAAATTATATTGAAAAAAATATTTCTTTAGGAAAGCCTTCATACGGGCACATCGCACTGGCAACATTGATGTGTAATAATTGGACAAGGATTGTCTGGACTACAAATTTTGATCATCTAATCGCTGATGCATGTTCTAAAGTTTATGGAAGCACAATGCAATTAGCATCCGTTGATCTGGATTCTTTTAACAAGCTTCCTGACTTAATTAATAACGAGCGCTGGCCCATAGAAATTAAATTGCATGGAGATTTCCGTTCCAGGCGACTGAAAAATACGGCTGAAGAACTCAGGCAGCAAGACGCATCCCTACGGCAGCAACTAATTAATGCATGTCAGCGTTTTGGACTTATTGTAGCGGGATATAGCGGAAGAGACAGTTCAATAATGGAGGCTATTGAAAAGGGCCTAGATTCTCCTTCCCCATTTCCCTATGGCCTATTTTGGCTTTGCAGAGGGACGGCAAACGTTTTACCCGCAGTAACAAACCTAATAGACCGCGCCGCTGCTCAAGGAGTTGAGTGCGCGTTGGTCAACATAGAAAGTTTTGATGAGACACTTCGGGATATTATCTCCTTTTTACCTTCGTTGGACATAACCTGCCTCGACAACTTTGCAAAACGCTCTATTTGGTCAGCTCCCCCTGCTCCTATCGGAGATAAGAACGGCTTCCCTGTTATCCGTCTCAATGCCTTAAAAGTAGCTAAACTTCCCTCTCGCTGTCGGCTCATAGAATGCAGTATAGATGGGCAAAAAAAACTTGATGAAGCAATTTCCTGCTCAGGTAGTAACATCTTTGCGGTAAGAGTTAGTTCGGGAGTTTTAGCTTTTGGCGATGACAGTGATATAAGAAAATTATTAACCCCCTATGGAATTACTGCCTTTAATGAACATGAAATATCGCTTGGGCGCCTTTCGCGTGACACTCAGGAAAAAAGTCTCATTAGACAGGCATTGTCGCACGGAATCGCCCACAAAACCGACATGGGAATCATTAGAAAACGCAATGAAGATTTTTTATTTCCCAAAGACGTTCGAAATCAAAAATGGAGCGGGCTCAAAAGTCTTGTAAGGGATTTATCGGGAACACTCGCGGCAGACTCTGCAACCAGGTGGCGGGAGGGGATAAGCTTTAGGTTGGAACTAGTAGGCAGCGAGCTATGGCTGACCTATGAACCACGAATAATTTTCAGTAGTGCCACAGCAGAAACACTTTACGCCAGAACAGAGTTTGCAAATAAACGTACGGCAACCCGGTACAACAAACAGCTAAATTCTTTGCTCTCCTTTTGGGGAGAATTATTGACTTGCGGGGGCAGAAGTATTTCCCTTGGCATACAAAATGGCCTTGATGCTACCTTTGAAATAGAGGGCCACGCCGTACAATCATGGAGGTGGAAAGGATGAGTTACAAATTTTCACCCCATATATGTTTCCCCGAACCTCTACTGTCCTTTAGCCCCGAAGATCCACGCGCTACTGATACGCACCCATTAAGGGGGCTTATCAAGCACGGTCCTTATTCCTCTGGGTTTGCCTTGGGCTCAATTCGCGTAGCTACGATTGCTCCTGAATGTGATGCTGGGAATTTATATAATTTTATGAAGGAGCTAAAGCATCCTTCCTTGCCCACGGAACGTAAAGATTATCTCCCAGACTGGCCTGGTTTTTCCACGGTATTTGGCTCAAATATGGGTGGAGCAAGTAGTAACTGCCATATTAAATTAGACAGTACGTTTGAGACGGAGCTAGCCTCTGCGCCAAATCAACCCCTATTCCTCTACGACCGACTACTAAGAGCTATTCAATTGCTATGCGCTAGCCGCGATGCATTTGATGTGATTTTTATATACCTCCCCAAAAGATGGCAAAATGCCTTTTACTCTACACAAGATGCTGGATTTGACCTTCACGACAAGCTAAAGGCGCAGACAGCAAAAATTCGCGTCCCAATACAGCTTGTCAGAGAAGAGCGAGCCATAACGTATTCAAACAGAGCAGGCGTAATGTGGCATATTGGGCTGGCGCTATATGCCAAGGCTGGAGGAATTCCTTGGAAGCTGGTTAGCGCGGGCCAAGAACATGCATATATCGGCATTTCATATGCCTTGAAAAGGATAAATGAAAAAACTCAGTTTGTTACATGTTGTAGCCAAATTTTTGATGCCGACGGTTCAGGCCTGGAATTCATTGCCTATGATACGCGGGAAGTGGGCAACATATACAAAGGGAACCCGTTTCTGACACGGAATGAAATGTTTCGGGTAATGTCCCGCTCCATGGGACTTTATCAACAGCGTCATGCTGGAAAAATTCCGCGACATATAACGGTTCACAAGACCACAGAGTTTAAAAAGGAAGAAATTGAAGGATGCATGGAAGCTTTCCACCGCTGTGAGTCCGTGAATCTTATTCAGGTTGTCCAAGATGTGGGCTGGCGTGGAACACGCATTGATCAAGGCCAACAGCGCAATACTCTGGGGGATGCTGCTATGTTTCCCGTTCAGCGCGGTTCTCTTCTTGGGCTTGGACAGCGAGACTGTCTTTTGTGGGTACATGGAGACGTAAGGGGCGTAGGCAAACAAAATTCCTATTTTCAAGGAGCGCGGAGCACCCCACAACCATTAAAACTTATTAGGTTTGCTGGGCATGGCCCTTGGCATGATGCAGCGCAGGGAGTGCTCGCCCTTTCCAAAATGAACTGGAATAATGATGCCCTTTATGACCAACTACCCGTGACTGTTAGCTATGCAAAAATTCTCTCCAGAGTGGTTAAAAACATGGACAATTTGGGACCAGAGCCATACCAGTATAGATTTTTTATGTAGATAAAATCATAGCAGAGACATTAAAGGACAATATTCATGGAAAATATTTATGATTTTAGCAATCCGGAAAAGGTTATTCTGTTTTCAGGTCCTTTTTGCGTCGAAGTTAATTCGAAAAAATATATTGGAGATGGTGATGCATTTATTGAACTAAGGAGACAGTCTTCGATTGTATTGTCAATAAAAATCGCAATAAAAGCAGAAGATTGGGCTGATTTTCAAGATTACTTTGCAGTAAGAATATACCATGATAACGTATTATTAGACTTTTTCGTTACAAATTGTACGCTAAAGCCAGATTACAGCGTAACTATACGCTCTGTTGCTAAAGAAGACCCCTTGCATTTTGCAGGTAATTCTTTAACCGTAATGGACAAAGTAATAGCAAATTTTATTAATCTAAATTATTTTTGCTCGCACAGGTTAGTTTTAGAATCAGCACCATGGAAAGTAATATTTACTCCATGTATTGATGGGCAGAAGGAGAGGGAGATAATTTATGATGGTGGCTATGCATTGACGCATCAAGCTGAAATATTGACCTCTAGTGGTCAAGATTTTACAGGAAAAAATGTTTCTACTTTTTTAGATTTTTTCCGTTTTTTCTTATTTTTTGTAACAGGAAATCGACATACTGCAGTATCACCAGTCGGCTTTAAAAACTCGAAATGTATTTGGTCACAATGGGGATCTCCTTTTGCAAGATTTAACCCTATCCATACATGGTTTTCCAGAAAATATCCGGAAATACTCATTGATGTATTTCCAAAATTTTACTCATCTTGGAATAATGGGTGGGAAAAAACATTCAGAGAGGCGTGTAACTGGTATGTTATCGCTAATGACTCAGAAAATGGTATTGATGCAGGTACCATAGTAGCCCAAGCTGCGCTTGAAAGACTATCATTTGATTACTTTGTAACAAATGGTTCACTTAGCGATGAAGCATATAAAAAGACATACAGAATCGCAGAGCAAAAAATCGATGGCATCTTAACGTCACTAAATATTCCGACCATAATCCCAGTGTATACTCCAAAATTATCAACTTTCTCTAGTGTCGGCAATGCTATAGCGCAAGTTAGAAACGACATTGTCCACCCAAGAAAAAATCTCCCCTTGGACATTGAGACTGCTGAACAAGCATGGCGTTTATCTGTTTATTGTCTTGAATTGATAATTTTAGCTATCTGCGGCTATAGGGGTAAATTTGGGAATCGCCTTGATGCTCACCGCTATGAACATGTTGTTGAATCTGTTCCCTGGACATAGCCTTTCCCCCTTACTAAAGTGTTATTTTTAACTTTCTTTATTTTTTTTGCCTCTTGGTATTTATGGACGACACTTGTGACCCTACCATGCGACACCTATTTTTCCTGCTCAGGTTACCCGACTCTCAAAAGCGAAAACTTGGCCGCGTAATGCTGTTGCCTAAATCCATCAAACCGCATTTCACGGCAAAAAGCCGCATCGAGCAGAGTCTCTCCGCGAAAACGCGAAAAGCCCCCGTAGGGGCTTGCCATGGCTCCGATTATGCCGTTTCTACCGGCGATATTCCTGCCCCGGACTATACCCTGGCGGGTATCCCAAGGCCTCATTGGTTCGTCGCTGGGCATCTTCGGGTTTTCCACCCTGGAGTATAAACTCTCCCCATTTGCGGTTCCAGGCCAGCGTCCGCTGTTCCCGACTTGGATCATGCGGTGCGGTGAACCGGCGCGTGATACCTCCAATAGAAGATTGGAACTGTTTCCTCACGCGGTTCATGAAGTCGGAGAGCTTACGGTTTGCCTTCTGCGCTTTGCGGCGTAACCTTTCGGATGCCCTTGCCCGTTCCCGGTGCAACATAGGCCCAAGCCCAAGCCAATCAAACAGCGCCTCCGTTACCACGCGGATCGCCCGGCAGCCGAAGTACATACCTTCGTCATTCTGCATCCTGGGTTGCGTCACCTTCATAAATTCGGCCTCTTTGAAGACCGCAATGGCCCGCTCGCATCGCCGCTGGCCGATGCCTGATTCCCGCACGATGGTGCGCATATCGATGTCGATAAAGCCGTTGGAGAGCGTAGGAGTGCCCAAACACATGGAAGCAAGGTCAAGGTGGGCCAGGATTGTTTCCAGAACAATCTGACAGGCCTCACGGCGTTCAGAGCGGGTGCGTCTGTTCGGATGCGATTGCAGGGGCGGGCATTTCTTTGGATGGTAGAACCATGCCTTTGCCCGCTCGGCGGCGAGAGAGAGGATACGCGGCAATCCGCCTTTGCCTTTTCTAATAGGTTTGGCCGGAGAAAGATTCGGATTCTTCGGGTCATGGCCGCAACGGTTGCCGGTCATATTTCTACGCCGCGAGGGGTGAAAACCCGGTCATGCTCGAAATACGCTTGAAAAGCTATTCCGCTGCCATGCTCTAAATAGGCTAGAAAAGCCCTTTGGACGCAAAACAGGGGTTTAAGTGTCTTTTTAACACCTAAACCCCTGTAATTTATGGAGCCAGCTGCGAGAATTGAACTCGCTACCTGCTGATTACGAATCAGCTGCTCTACCAAGTGAGCTAAGCTGGCAAATACCTGTTTTGTAAAACTTTTTTCGTCACTTTTGCAGCGACTTTCTACTTTTAGCCAGTTGACAAGCTGGTCTATTACGAATCAGTTGCTCTACCAGCTGAGCTATGCTGGCGCATTGACCGATGGCCAATACAGGGGGAATCAATAGCTTGTCCCCGGTTTAAAGTCAAGCCATTTTCCTTTTGGAGGAATAAAAGGTTTTGGGGACGGCTTGCGGCACCTACGGCGTCAGGTGCGCAGACGGGCCGTAAAGGGAGATTGTGACAAATGGATTACGGACGTTTGAAGGGGCGATCAGGGCTTGATTCTCCACAGGTCTGTCCGTATCCTGTGCGCTGTTTTCCAAACCGTTTCAAACCTGTATTTGCGTGATCAGGACTTTTTCATGACGGACCTTTCTTTTTTTGAACAGGCTATTTCGTTTGTTCTGCATATCGATCAGCACCTTTTCGCACTTGTTGCGGAATATGGGGCGCTGCTGTATCTTTTTCTGTTTATCGTCGTGTTCTGTGAAACCGGTCTGGTAGTGACGCCTTTCCTGCCGGGCGACTCGCTGCTGTTTGCGGCGGGGACCGTGGCCGGAGCCGGGCATCTCAGTTACCCGGTGTGTATGCTTGTCCTGTTGGGGGCGGCGATTTTGGGGGATGCCGTAAACTATGAGATCGGGCGGCACGTGGGGCCGAGCATATTCAGCCGGGAGACACGGTTTCTGAACAAAGAGCACTTGCTCAAGGCCCATGCGTTTTACGAACGGCATGGCGGCAAGGCCATTATCCTGGCCCGGTTCATTCCCATCGTGCGTACCTTTGCGCCGTTTGTGGCTGGGATTGCGCTCATGTCCCCGGTCAAGTTCCTGTCTTTCAACATCACCGGGGCCATCCTCTGGGTGGTGGGGCTGGTTTCCGCCGGGTATTTCCTTGGCAACATCCCGATCGTAAAGAACAATTTCAGTGTCGTCATTTACGGCATCATCATCGTTTCGGTCCTGCCGGTGGTTATCGAGTTCATACGGGCAAAAATCAAGAAATAACATATAATCTGAGGAGGCTCTATGCTGCGTACTCCTGTAGCTGAAGCGCTCGGTGCGGCGTCCGCCGCGTCTGAAATCCGTATCGGCGGCTGGGTCCGGACCCGCCGCGACGCCAAGGGGTTTTCGTTCCTCGAACTCAACGACGGTTCCTGCCTTGGCAACATCCAGTGTATTGTTGATGAGGGTACCGCCGCATGGGACAAACTGGAAGGCGTCAACACGGGCGCGTGCGTCGCCGTTACGGGCGAACTTGTCGAGTCGCCCGGCAAAGGCCAGAAATGGGAAGTGCGGGCCAAGGATATGACCGTGTTCGGCCTCGCCGATCCTGAAACCTTCCCGCTTCAGAAGAAGCGCCATTCCGACGAATTCCTGCGTACCATTGCGCACTTGCGTTCCCGTACCAACAAGTACGGGGCGGCCTTCCGCATCCGTGCCGAAGCCGCGCACGCCGTGCACGACTTTTTCTATCAGAACGGGTTTTATTATGTGCATACGCCCATCCTGACGGGGTCCGACTGCGAAGGCGCGGGTGAAATGTTCCGGGTGACGACCCTGCCCCTGAACACGCCCGTGAAGCCCGGCGAAAACCCCTATGCGCAGGATTTTTTCGGCAAGGAGTGCAGCCTGACTGTTTCCGGCCAGCTTGAGGCCGAAGCGCTGGCCCTTGGGCTCGGCAAAGTCTACACGTTCGGCCCGACCTTCCGCGCCGAAAATTCCAATACCCCCCGTCACGCTGCGGAATTCTGGATGATCGAGCCGGAAGTGGCCTTCACGGATATCAACGACAACATGGATCTGGCCGAGAGCCTGACCTGCTTTGTGATCAACCGTGTCCTCGAACGCCGCGCCGACGATATGGATTTGTTCGATCGCTTTGTGGACAAGGGGCTGGTAGATCGCCTCAAGGGTATGGTGGCGCAGCCCTTTGCGCGCTGTTCCTACCGCGAGGCCATCGACATTTTGAAAGCGAGCGGAAAGAATTTCGAGTACCCCGCCAAGTTTGGCCTTGATTTGCAGACCGAGCACGAGCGTTTCCTCGCCGAGGAACATTTCAAGCGCCCGGTGGCGGTGTATGACTATCCCAAAGAGATCAAGGCGTTCTATATGCGCCAGAACGACGACCGTGAGACCGTGGCCGCGATGGACGTACTGGTTCCCCGCATCGGCGAACTCATCGGCGGCAGCCAGCGCGAGGAGCGCCTCGACGTGCTCGAAAGCCGTATCCGCGAGATGAATCAGGATCCCGCAAACTATTGGTGGTACTTGGATCTGCGCCGTTTCGGCTCGGTTCCGCATTCCGGGTTTGGCATGGGCTTCGAGCGCCTCGTCATGATGCTCACCGGTATTTCCAATATCCGCGACGCGCTCCCGTTCCCCCGTACGCCGGGCTCGTTGGAGTTCTAGGCGGAGATGATGGGATGATATTGGGGAGGGGAGAGGGAGCCTTTCTGAGGAAAGGCTCCCTCTCCCCTCCCCAAAACCCTCCTCTCTCCCTCCCAAGACTTTTGGCTGGTGGGGAGGCGGCGTGGAGGGAGTTCGTTCCGGCGGAGGATGGGGATTTCTCTGTTTTGTGGGAAAAGGATGTATGCCGTGGCGTGAAAATGGGCACGGCCATGTGTTCCGGAAAAAGAAAAACGCTTCAGTGTCCGTGTGAACCGGATAGTGAAGCGTTTTTTATTCCTAAAGAGTCCGGGGTGTGGCCTCTGCTGGCGAAAAGGCCGCGCCGGAATCCCCAAAGTCCGGCAGGGGTTGCCGTAATGCCCTTTACTTGTCGAACTTGACGGACTGGAGGGCCTTCTTGACGTCGGCCTCGTACTTCCCGGCGTCCTTCTTCAGGAACATGGCGTTTGCGATCACTCCCTTGTCCCCATTGGGGTAGGTCCACGTCATGTTGATGAGTTCCGGGCGGTTATCCTGAGCGGGGATGGTCATTTGGGTAGCGAGGGCGGCGACGCCGTTGTTCTCGACCTTGCCGCATGTGGCTTCAGCTTTGCCTGTGCCAAGCTGGCTTTCCAGTTCGCCGATGAGCTTCTTGCAGTGTTTTTCCGTTTGTGCGGCATCTTGTTTGAGAAATGCCTCTTGCGTGCCGGGATCGGGATTTCTGATGATGCTCAGTTTGAGGAAGTCGTCCGCAGGGCCTTGTGCCAGAAGCAGGATTTCAGGGCCATTCTCTTGGGAGAACTGTTTCAGGACTCCCTTGGGGAGGACTTCCCAGCCGGAAGGGAGGCTGATGGTGACATTTCCCGCTTTCTGGGGAATAAAATCGTCGGCTTGAGCTTGGATGCCGATACCGAGGGAGAGGGCTCCCGCCAAGAGCAGCGTATAACCGAATCGCATGTTTTCTCCTCCATCCGTAGAGATTGGGGCCGCATTCTTTTTTCAAGGCGTATACCCGCCGGCGGAGGATTGAAAATGATAAATAGCGGCATGGACAGAAAGTACAGCGGAGCCTATAGTTGAGGATGGAGGTATAACTATGAACGGAAAACGTAACATCCTTTTTGTAGATAAAGACGCGTACCCCTCTCTTGAAGAGCCGGAACTTTTCGATACGCTTGCGGCGGGTGCGGGGAGCATCCGTGTGGAGCGCATCGTATCCAACGGGCAGGTCACTCCCGAAGGGGAATGGTACGATCAGGATCTGGACGAGTGGGTTGTGGTGCTTGAGGGCGAAGCCCGCCTGCACTACATGGATGGCGAGGAAGTGGGGCTGAAGAAAGGGGATTCGCTGTTTCTGCCGAAGCGCAGGAAGCACCGGGTGGTTTACACCAGTTCCCCGTGCATCTGGCTGGCCATACATGCGGATCTGCTGACCCCGCAGTCGGTGGTTGCCGACGCAATCTGAGGACGCAGGCGTGCGGTGGGTTTTCCCCGCGCCGAAGAGGGAATTCTTCATACGGAAGGATTCCTTTTTTTGCGCCGTGCATTGGGCATGAAAAAAGGGTTTGCCGTGAAGCAAACCCTTAAGACCCAAGTGGTCGGGATGGCGCGATTTGAACGCGCGGTCTCTGCGTCCCGAACGCAGCGCTCTACCAGACTGAGCCACATCCCGTGAAGAAGCCCTTCTTAGCCCGAACCAAAATGAAAGACAAGCGTTTTTTTGGCACCTGTGGAAAAAAGGAAAGGGCGTGTTTTGACAAAATCTTTAGAAACAAAAGGTTAGCTGTAAAATCATGGATGGGGCTTTTCTTGACCCTTTGACCCGCCTCATGTAGAGGATGCGTGAAAGAGAAGGTCCTGAGACAGCCTTCGGGAGTCCTGACGGGCCGCCCGGACAAGCCGCTGAAGGCTTTTTCGCAAGAATCTGCACTGAAGGACGAGCGGAGCCGTGAATGGCCGATATGTGGCGATCCCGTTCGGGGACGCGCGCCCTTCCATACAAGGATACGGAGGCAGTCGGGAAGAATGACCGGACAGGACAATATCATCGAATTGAGGGGTGTGGACAAATCTTTCGAGGACACTCGCGCGCTTGAGGGCATTGATCTGAGTATCAGCAACGGCGAGTTTCTGACCCTCCTTGGGCCTTCCGGTTGCGGCAAGACGACCATCCTGCGAATCCTTTCGGGCTTCGAGACCCCGGATCAGGGAGACGTATCCATCGGCGGGCAGCGGATGAACGACGTCCCGCCGGAGCGCCGTCAGGTCAATACCGTGTTTCAGAATTACGCGCTGTTCCCGCATATGACCGTGCGCGACAACGTGGCTTTCGGGCTTCGGATGCAGTCCTGTCCGAAAGGCGAGATCGAGGGCAGGGTGCTGGAAGCCCTGCGCATGGTGCATCTCGAACAGTACGCGGACCGTCGCCCGCATCAGCTTTCCGGCGGCCAGCAGCAGCGCGTGGCCATCGCCCGCGCCGTGGTCAACAAGCCGCTGGTGCTGCTCCTCGACGAGCCGTTCAGCGCCCTCGACTACAAGCTGCGGCGCGCCATGCAGCTTGAGATCAAACGCCTCCAGCGACGCCTCGGCATCACCTTCGTGTTCGTGACCCACGATCAGGAAGAGGCTTTTGCCATGTCCGATCGCGTTGTGGTCATGAATCAGGGCCGCATCGAACAGATCGGCACGCCTCAGGAAATCTACGAGGAGCCGTCCAACCTGTACGTCGCCCGTTTCGTCGGCGAGATCAACATCCTGCCCGCGCGGATCATGTCCGTGCCCGGCGAGGGCATCTATATCGCGGACATCAGCGGCCGCCGCTTCACCCTGCGCACGTCGCGCCCGTTCGCGGCGGGGGATCGGGTGAACGTGCTTTTGCGGCCCGAGGACATCCGCGTCTATGCGCATGACGACGAGCGCCCCGAAGGGCCGTACCTCACCGGGCGCATTGAGGAAACCGTCTATAAGGGGGCGACCGTGGATATTTCCATCGCCCTCGACAGCGGCGAGACCCTTTCCGTTGCCGAGTTCTTCAACGAGGACGACGCGGAAATCAGCTACAACCGCGGGGAGCGCGTTGCCGTGACTTGGGTTGACGGTTGGGAAGTGGTGTTGCCGTATGAAGCAGACTAGGGCCTTTTTCAACCGCTTTTCCATCGGCGTCACGGCTTTGTGGCTGCTGTTGTTCGCTTTGCTGCCGAATATCGGCCTTCTGGTGGTGACGGTGCTGACGCGCGGCGAGCAGGATTTCGTATTGCCGCAGTTCACGCTGGACAACTACCTGCGCCTGCTCGATCCCACGTTCCTGAAAATCCTGTGGGAATCCCTGTGGCTGGCCTTCATGAGCACGCTGGCGTGCCTGCTGGTGGGCTATCCGTTCGCCTACCGGATCGCCCGGGCCAGCGCCAAGATGAAGCCGTGGCTGCTCCTGCTGGTCATCATCCCGTTCTGGACGAACTCGCTTATCCGTACCTATGCGCTCATCCTGATCCTCAAGGCCAACGGGCTCATCAGCACGCTGCTGGTGTGGCTCGGGGTTACGGAACAGCCCGTGTCCTTCATGTACGGCGATTTCGCGGTGTTCATGGGCATCCTGTACACGTTCCTGCCGTTCATGGTTTTGCCGCTGTACGCATCCATCGAAAAGCTGGACAGCCGCCTGCTCGACGCGGCCCGGGATCTCGGGGCCAGCGGCTTCCAGTCGTTCTGGCACGTCACGTTCCCGCTGACCCTGCCCGGCATCATCGCGGGCTCGATGCTCGTTTTCCTGCCTTCGCTCGGGGCGTTCTATATCCCTGAAATCCTCGGCGGGGCCAAAAGTATGCTCATCGGCAACTTCATCAAGAACCAGTTCATGGTGGCCCGCGACTGGCCGCTCGGCGCGGCGGCGAGCACCATTCTGACGCTGCTGCTGGCCCTGCTCATCGCGGTGTACCGGATGGCCAACCGCAAGGTCGCCTCGCGCGACCGCATGGACGAGGTGGCGTGATGATGCGGAAACTCGGCAAACTGTGGCTCTGGATCGTGTATGCGTTCCTGTTCTTGCCCATCTTTGTGGTGATCGCGTATTCCTTCAACGCCGCCAAGTACACGTCGGCGTGGAAAGGGTTCACGCTCAAGTGGTACAGCCAGCTTTTCGGCAATGCGGCGCTGATCGACGCGGTGGTGAACACGCTTTCCGTGGCGGCGCTGGCGGCCTCGCTGGCGACGCTGCTCGGGGTGCTCGCCGCGCTGTGCCTCAAGCGCACGGAATTCCCCGGACGCCAGCTCCTGCACGCCTCCCTGTACGTCCTGACCGTCTCGCCGGAGATGGTCATGGGGATTTCGCTGCTCATCTTTTTCATCAGCGTGAAACTGCCGCTCGGGTTCGTGTCCATGCTCATCGCGCACACGACGCTCGGCCTGCCCTTCGTGGCCCTGACCGTGCTGGCGCGCCTGGCCGAATTCGACGAGCACCTGGTGGAGGCCGCCCGCGATCTCGGGGCTACCGAGGCGCAGGCGTTCCGCTATGTGATCCTGCCGGTGATCATGCCCGCCGTGGTCGCGGGGTGGCTCTTGGCGTTCACGTTGTCGATGGACGATGTGCTGATCAGCTTTTTTGTGGCCGGGCCGACGTTTGAGGTGCTGCCCCTGCGCATCTACTCAATGGTGCGGCTCGGCGTGAAGCCGGACATCAACGCGCTTTCCGCCATCATGTTCTGCGTGACCATCGCCCTCGTCGTGCTGGCCTTCTGCCTCTCGCGGCCCAGAAAAAGTTTGAGGAAGCAGGGTTGATGAAACGCATTGGGGAAGGGAGGGAAAACTTTTCTGAAGAAAAGCTTTTCCCTCCCTTCCCCAAACCCCATCCCTCCCTTTCCAAAGACTTTTGTGTTTATTGAATCTCTGTTCGAAAAATACGGCGGACATGCGGGCCGTGCGGCGGGAGTTCCGTTGCGCGGCCTGTTTTCTTTTCTCGGGAAGATGCTTATCCTTTCAGGCATGGCCTCCTCGCCGCCCCGTCCCAAAAAGACGAAAGTCTTGGGAGGGAGAGAGGTGGGGGCGTGGGGGAGGGGAGAGGGAAGCCTTTCTTCAGAAAGGTTCCCTCTCCCCTCCCCCACATTCCTAAGTACCTTCAACTTTATAAGGAACTCGCGTGAAAAAACTCCTCGTTGCGCTTGTCGCGCTGCTGATCGCCGCTTCTCCGGCTTTTGCGGAAGAGGCGAAGGAACTGAACGTGTTCAGCTGGTCGGAATACATTCCGCAGGAAGTCGTCAATGGCTTCACGAAAGAGACAGGCATCAAGGTGGTGCTTTCCACCTATGAATCCAACGAGGCCATGTACGCGAAGCTCAAACTGCTCGGGGCCAAAGGGTATGATCTGGTCGTCCCTTCCGGATACTTCGTGGAAGTGATGGCGCAGGACAACCTGCTCGCCAAGCTGGACAAGAGCAAGATCAAGGGCCTCGGCAACCTTGATCCCGCCTCGCTGAACCAGCCTTTCGACAAGGGCAATGCCCTGACCATCCCCTATATGTGGGGCACGGTGGGGCTGCTCGTGAACAAGAAGGCCGTGGACGTCTCCACCATCAAGAGCTGGAAGGATCTCGCCCGGCCCGAATTCAAGGGCAGGGTGCTGCTTTCCGATGACCTGCGCGATACGTTCGGCGTGGGCTTGAAGGCGTGCGGCTACTCCATCAACAGCACCAACCCCGACGAAATCAAGGCCGCCTACGAGTGGCTGAAGGCCCTCAAGCCGTCCGTGCGCGTGTTCGACGTGACCGCCACCAAGCAGGCCTTCATCAGCGAGGAAGTGGTGGCCGGGCTGGCGTGGAACGGCGACGCCTTCATCGCCATGCAGGAAAACCCCGACCTCGAATTCATCGTGCCCGAAGAGGGGATGCTGATCTGGCTCGACAACTTCGCCATCCCCGCCGGGGCCGAGCACAAGGAAAACGCCTACAAGTTCATCAGTTACCTGATGCGTCCCGAGGTCGCCAAGCTGTGCGTGGAAGAGTTCAACTACTCCACGCCGAACAAGGCCGCCGAGAAGATCCTTGAGCCCGAATACGCCGAGAGCAAGGTCATTGTGCTGGATCCGGAAGAGCTCGCCAAGGGTGAAGTGACCGTCAACGTGGGCAAAGCCCGCGAACTGTACGAAAGGTATTGGGAACAGCTCAAGGCCGGAGACTGATTGCGGCCGGGCTGATGAAGATTGCATTGGGAGGGGAACCTTTTTCCGGAAGGGGGCCTCTCCCCTCAACCTTCCCCCTCTCCTCCAAAGACGTTTGTCGTTATCGATCCCCTGTTCAAGGGGAGCGGTATGGGCTGGATGGGGGCTGTTTTTTGTGGGGGAGCATGTTTGGGAAAGGAAAGGCATATCCGGAGCTCGGCGGAGAGCGGGGGATGGGGCAGGGATGGTATGGGGCGATCGGCAAGCTGGCGATCGCCGCTTTGCTGATCGGGGCTGTGCTGATCTGGCGGGCGGAAGCGTGGCTGCATGTTGACGTGCCGTTGGAACATGCGGATGTCATTGTAGTGCTCGGAGGTGAATCCGGGCAGCGCGTGATCGGTGCGGCGGAGCTGTATCATCAGGGCGTTGCCCCGAAAGTCTTTGTGACGGGCTCCGGCGACGGTGGGCTTATCGTCCGGCGGCTCGGCATGGCGGGAGTGCCGGATGCGGCCTGTGAGAGCCAATCCCGCAGCACGTATGAAAACGCCGTTCTGACCAAAAAGGCGTTGGAAGCCTCGCATCCCCGTTCCGTCATGCTGGTGACGAGCTGGTTCCACAGCAGGCGGGCGCTTGCGGTGTTCCGGGACGTCTGGCCCGAAGTGGCGTTCGGGGTGCACCCGGTCTATGCGGGGGCAACATTCACGGCACGGTTCCGCATCTATGAGATGGGGTATATTTTTTCGGAATACGTCAAGACGCTTTGGTATATGGTGCGCTACGGCATAGCCTGACGCCGTGCCGGGACGGACATGTTCTGAGAGAGGGCCTCCGTGTGTACACCGGAGGCTTTTTTATGGGCTGGCATCTTTTATCTTGGCGCAGAGAAATTTTTCTTGCCAATTAGTCCGTGTAAGGATAATCCTTGTACGTACTAATGAAGCGTGCCATGTCGCTCTCAGGGCATGGCACGGTTTCTGTCCCGTAAAAAATGGCGTATTCGGAAAATAGCTTGAGCCTTTGCAAGGCACATATCGCCGCAGAGGGAGCGGACAGCCTCGGATAACCCCTTTGTTCCCTTCATGGAGGCAGTGGGGAGCCGGATAAGCTGCCTCATAGCGGAACGGGCTTCTTGCTGTACGGTGTCTCCGGCGTCGGAACGTTTTGGAGGGGGAGGGCATCCTTTCCTGCAGGGGCTCCACTCTCCGGAATTCGACATGCCGCAATCTTTTTCTCTTTGAAGGAAGTTTATGCACGGATTGGATCTCATGCTCCACGGCCCTTTGGTGCGGACCTTTTTGCGTTACTGCATCCCGTGGACGCTGGCCATGCTGCTCCAGTCTTCGGCGGCCATAGTGGACGGCTTCTTCGTCGGCCGCTATGTCGGGGCGATGTCTTTGGCGGCCCTCAACCTTGTCATGCCGATGTTTTCCTTGTTTTTCGGGGTGGGCGTCATGCTTGCGTCGGGTGGGGCAGTCCGGGCCGGGAAATATCTTGGCGAGAAGAGGCCGGAAGCGGCTTCCGCGATTTTCACCAAAACGATGCTCTCCCTGCTGCTTGTCGGTCTAGCCGCGTCGGCGGGGATGCTGCTGTTCAGCGGCGAACTGGTGCGCTTTCTCGGGGCGGACGAAGAGCTGAGGGGGCCCGCCGAAGCCTATTTGCGCGGCTTGATGTTTTTCGGGCCGATGATCCCTTGCGGCCTGGCGCTCTCGTATTTCGTCCGCGTGAACGGGAAACCCGCTCTGGCTTCCGTGGGGCTCATGCTGAGCGCGCTCATCAACATTGTTCTGGACGCCGTCTTTATCCCCGTGTTTGGCATGGGCGTCGAGGGTGCGGCCTATGCTACCGGCATTGCCTATACCATCACGACGGGGGTTTTGTGCCTGCACTTTTTCACTCCTGAGGCGAAGTGCCGTTTTACCCGTGCGATTGGCGCGTGGAAGGAGGTCGGGCAGGCTTGCTGGAACGGCGTTTCCGAATTGATCAACGAGACGTCGATCGGACTGGTGATCTTGTTCATCAACTGGATTTTGCTTGCCCGGATCGGCTCATACGGTGTGGCTGCGTTTACTATCATCAACTATGCCGCATGGTTTGGGGCCTCCGTGTCCTACGCCATCAGTGACTCCCTGTCTCCTCTGGTAAGCGCCAATTTCGGGGCCAGGAACTTCGCCCGCGCCCGCCAATTCCTCGGGCTTGCCTTGGGCATGGTCTTCGGCATCGGGCTCATGCTGTATGGTCTGTTCGCGCTGTATCCGGAAATGCTGTTGAAAATCTTCCTGCCCGGTGAGGAGAAAGTGGTGGCGGTGACGCTGGAGTTCATCGACTGGTTCAAGCTGGCTTTTTTGTTCAGCGGCCTGAACATGGCTCTGGCGAGTTTCTTCACGGCGCTGCATATGGCTGCGGCGTCCGCTGCGGTGGCTCTCATGCGCAGCTTGCTTTTCCCGGTGGGCTTCCTGTGGCTGTTGCCGCAACTGTTCGGCAATGTGGGTATTTACGTAGCCATACCGTTGGCGGAGATGTGCACGCTGGTCGTGGCGAGCCTGATCTTTGCGGCCAGCCGGAAACATTTTGCCGATCGCAAGGCGCACCACGGCCCGGAGCGGGCGGCACGGGGCGGAAAAAATCTGTAGCGGCGGATTGTGCGGGAGGAACGCAGTGGAACACGGGGTTGCCGCAGTGGCGCGGCAGCCCGTGGTTTCTTATGCCATGCGGCCTGATAAGCTTGTTCTAAAACGCACATTGTTGGTGATGTTGCATGGTTGCAGTCTTAATCGTGTTACGGAAAAAAGATAAGTGGCACGTTTTACCCTGTTTTGATTGACACAATTCCGGCCTCTGTATAATACGATTATAATCTTTTGCTGTAGGCCGCATTCTGTCCGTCCTCAGAGCGCGCGTTGTGCAGCATCCCTCGCTATCCATCGTATCAACATGCCTTTATCAAGGAGGCAGGAATGGCTCTTTCCAGACGAGATTTCGTCAAACTGTGTTCGGGCACGGTGGCCGGGTTCGGGGTTTCCCAAATGTTTCACCCCGCCATCCACGAGGCCTTTGCCCAAACGCTCACCGGCGAACGTCCTCCCGTTTTCTGGGTTCAGGGGCAGGGGTGCACGGGCTGTTCGGTCACGCTGCTGAACAGCACGCACCCGAGCATCGCCGACGTGCTGCTCAAAATCATCAGCCTTGAATTCCATCCCACCGTCATGGCCGCTGAAGGCGAGGGCGCGTATGAGCATATGATGCGCGTCGCCGAAAAGTTCAAGGGCAAGTTCATCTTCGCCGTTGAGGGTGCCGTGCCCGTGGCGCATGACGGCAAGTGCTGCGTGGTGGCGGAAGCCGACCACCATGAAGTGACCATGACCGAAGTGACCAAGGTGCTGGCCGCCAACGCCGCCGCCGTGCTCGCCGTGGGCACCTGCGCGGCCTACGGCGGCATTCCCGCCGGGAAGGGCAACGAGACCGGTGCCATGGGCGTTTCCGCGTTCCTCAAAAAGGAAGGCATCCCCGCCCCCGTCATCAACATCCCCGGTTGCCCTCCGCATCCCGACTGGATCGTGGGCACCATCGGCCTCGGCCTTCAGGCTCTCGCCACCAACACGCTCGGCCTGCTGGTCAAGCAGGGGCTCGACGCCAACGGCCGCCCGAAGGCGTTCTACAAGAACGTGCACATGAACTGTCCCCACCTGAGCGCATTTGAAGCCGGGCACATGGTCAAGACCATGAGCGACAAGGACGGCTGCCGTTTCAGCATGGGCTGCAAGGGCCCCCGGAGCGCCTGCGACTCCTTCGAGCGCAAATGGAACAACGGGGTCAACTGGTGCGTCAACAACGCCACGTGCATCGGCTGCACCTCCCCGACCTTCCCCGACGGGCAGTCCCCCTTCTACGTCAACTAGGCCGTTTTCCGGCCGGGAGGCGGCAATCCTCCGGGGTTGCGCTTATCTGACACTCTGAACGGGGTTTCCCGTTCCAGTCGCTTTTGAGGAGCCACTTTATGGCAGAAGCTACCCAGACGAAAACCACGATCGCCATCGATCCGGTGACCCGTATCGAAGGCCATCTCAAGGCCGAGGTCGTGGTTGAAAACGGCAAAGTCGTCGATGCGAAACTGACCGGCGGCATGTACCGTGGTTTCGAATCCATCCTGCGCGGGCGTCATCCGCGCGACGCCGCCCAGATCGTGCAGCGCATCTGCGGCGTGTGCCCCACCGCCCATGCCACCGCCGCCAGCATCGCGCTGGAAAAAGCCAGCGGCACCGCGGTTCCGAGCAACGGCCGCGCCACCCGTAACCTGATCCTCGGTGCGAACTACCTCCAGTCGCACATCCTGCATTTTTACCATCTGGCGGGCCAGGATTTCATCCAGGGGCCGGACACCGCCCCGTTCATGCCGCGCTACGCCAAGCCCGATCTGCGCCTTCCCCCGGCCATCAACGCCGTGGGCGTCGACCAGTACGTCGAGGCGCTGGAAGTGCGCGCCGTGTGCCATGAGATGGTCGCGCTTTTCGGCGGCCGTATGCCTCACGTGCACGGCATCCTTGCCGGCGGCGCCGCTGAGATCCCCACGAAGGAAAAGCTCGTCGAATACGCGGCCCGTTTCAAGAAGGTCCGCAAGTTCGTCGAAGAAAAGTACCTCCCCGTGGTGTATCTCGTCGGCAGCCAGTACAAGGATCTCGGAGCGTTCGGGCAGGGCTACCGCAACGCTCTGTGCGTGGGCGTGTTCCCGCTGGACGACGAGGGCAAGGAATTCGTGTTCAAGGCCGGAGCCTATCAGGACGGCAAGGACATGCCCTTCGACGTGAAGCGGGTGACCGAGGACGTCAAGTTCTCGTGGTTCGCCGACTCCACCTCGGGCAAGCCCTTTACCAAGGGCGAGAATGTCCTCGAAGTGGACAAGAAGGGCGCGTACAGCTTCGTGAAGGCCCCCCTGTACAACGGGAAGCCCATGGAAGTCGGCCCGCTGGCGCGTATGTGGGTGAACAACAAGCCCATTTCGCCCATCGGCCAGAAGCTGTTCAAGGAATATTTCGGCCTCGACGTGAAGAACTTCCGCGACATGGGCGAAGACCTCGCCTTCTCGCTGCTTGGCCGTCACGTGGCCCGCGCCGAGGAATCCTACCTCATGCTGGACGTCGTCGAGCGCTTCCTTAAGGAAGTGCGTCCCGACGAGGAGACGTTCTCCATGCCGGTGATGAAGGATTCCGAAGGGTTCGGCTTCACCGAGGCGCCTCGCGGTTCGCTGATGCATTTCACCAAGGTCCGCAACGGCAAGATCGACAACTATCAGATCGTGTCCGCGACCCTTTGGAACTGCGCTCCCCGCAACGACACCGGTATGCGCGGCGCTCTTGAGGAAGCCCTCATCGGCGTGCCCGTGCCCGACATTGAGAATCCCGTCAACATAGCGCGGCTTATCCGCGCCTTTGACCCGTGACTGGGTTGTGCCGTGCACGTGCTGCACGCCGAATCCGGCAAGGTTGCCGTCATCAATATGGATTAAGGTTGGATAGCTGAAAATTGGGGGAGGGGAGAGGGAACCTTTCTGGAGAAAGGTTCCCTCTCCCCTCCCCCAAACCCCCTCCTCTCATCCTCCAAAGATTTTCGACTGGTGGGGAGGCTGCGCGGCGGGAGTTCTTTTTTGCTTCAAAAAGGCCGGAATGGATTTGTGAATCCGTTCCGGCTTTTTCATTTCATGAAAGGGAGGAGCATTGTAGGGATGGAGGTGGATGACCGCAGGGAATGCTGTGGAAAGGGATTCGATAACGTCGAAAGTCTTTGAAAGGGTGGGGGAGGTTTGGGGGGGCGGGGAAACCTTCTTCAGAAAGTTTTCCCGCCCCCTTCAATTTTAGTCTTCCGTTTTTTCCGTACCGGGCTTCTCGGCGGCTTTGACTTCGTTCCAGAGGTCGTCCTTGTCGTCGAGGGAAAGGCTGACGAAATCGAGGTTGCGCTCGCGGGCGAGGGCTTCCATGCGCTCAAAGCGGGTAAGGAAGCGTTCGGTGGCGGCGTTCAGGGCGGGGGCCGCCTTGATGCCCTTGCGGCGGCCAAGCTCGACGAGGGTGAACATGTGGTCGCCGAATTCGTGTTCGATGGCCTCGGCGTCATCGGACGCCATCGCATCGAGCAGCTCCAGCCATTCGGCCTCGACCTGCTTTTCGACGTCTTCATTTTCGGGCCACGTGAAGCCCACGCGGTCGGCCTTGGAGTGGATGCGGTAGGCCTTTGTCAGAGGCGGCAGGCCGCGCGGCAGGCTGTCATAGGTCCCCTTGGGGCCTTCGGCGTCCGCAGCGGCCTTTTCCTCGCGTTTGATGCGGTCCCAATCCTTGAGCTGTTCGGACTGGTTTTCATAGGTCGTGTCGCTGAAAACGTGGGGATGGCGGCGTACCATCTTGGCGGCTTCGACTTCGAGCGCGTCGGCGAGGGACGGGCCGCCCGCGCGGGCCATGAGCTTGCCGATCATCAGGATCAGGAAGGCCACGTCGCCCAGTTCTTCGACCATATCGGCGGTCTTGCCGGAGCGGATGGCGTCCACGAGTTCGTGGCACTCTTCAATGACATATTCGGTCAGCGATTCCGGCGTCTGCGTGCTGTCCCACGGACAGCCGTCCGGTGCGATGAGGCGGTCGATGACGGTATTGAGGCGTTCGAGCGCGGCTTGCGTGGCGGCGTCGGCAGCGGCGGGCGCGGTGGTGGTATCGGACATGAGGTTTCCCTTTTCGGTTCGCAGTTGGAAAATGTGGGCCGTCAACAGACATATCCCGGAAGAACGGGGAGTTCAAGCCGGAAGGGGAAAGCATGTGGGGGAGGGGAGAAGGAACCTTTCTTGAGAAAGGTTCCTTCTCCCCTCCCCCACACCCCCTCCTCTCATCCTCCAAAGATTTTCGACTGGTGGGGAGGCTGCGCGGAGGGAGTTCGTTCCGACGGAAAGAAGAAAACCATCTGAAAGAGATGGCTCACTCTTTTACCCAGGTTTATCTGTTTCGTGGAAGTCTCTCTCTATATATCTTATTTCCGATATTGCTCGGGGAGGAACTGCTTGAAGACGACGATTGTTTCTTTGATCGGCTGGATCATACGGGATTTTTTAATGAAATCGGCGTCGTTGATGAAGTAGGTGAGCAGGGTGACCATGACGGCGCAGATGAGGAACCCTTTGAGCCCGCCCACGGCCGCCCCGGCGAGGTGGTTGATCCAGTCGGCATAGGCCATCTTGAGAAACGAATGGAGGGCGCGGGAGATCATGCTGATGACGAACATCACCATGCAGAGGATCAGCACATAGGCGACGATGTAGACCCATTGGGACGTCGTATACTGGGAAAAGATGCGGCCCAGCTCGCCATAATAGCGCCCGGCGAGCCAGACGCCGCCGAGGATGCCCACAAGCCCCGCCACTTCGTCGAGAAAGCCGCGCAACGCGCCGCGCAGGGTGAACAGGGCGATGACCGAAAGCAGCACGACATCCAGTATATTCAGGTCGTAAGGAAGCGTCATAGAAAAAAGGGGTTGAGGGTCTTCCCGCTTAGGGGCAGGTACGGCAAACGCTGCAATCCGGCGGATCACAGCGTCATCATGCGGAACACGCTTTGAGCCTCCCCGATCCAAAACACGAAAGTCTTAGGAGGGAGAGGGGTGGGGTCTGGGGAGGGGGCGACCCAACGGGCGGCCCCTGAGGGGCCGTGACCGTTAGGCGAGTCTTCGAGCCTTACGGGCATCGACAGCAGCGCGGCCCTTCTTCAGAAGGGTTCCCTCTCCCCTCCCCAGTTTTGCTACTTGTTCAGCTCACGTTCCTGCGGGAACATGGGAAGATAGCGGTAAGAGATGGCAAGGCAAAGCCACGAGTAGGCGATGACCATGAAGGACGCGCCCCATTCGGCCCAGTTGGGATTGTAGAATTCCCACGTGTCGAAGGGCATGACCGGGATGGCGAGGGCCTGAACGGTCATGACGTAACGGTTGATGGTCACGCCGACGCAGGCGAGGATGCCGCCAAGGTAGAACAGCGCCGGGTTGGAGCGGCACTTCTTCGAGAAGAGGAGGTATGCGGGCAGGACGCCGCAGACCACGAGTTCGGCGAAGAGGAGCCACTTGCCGTAGATCCAGCCGTGGAACATCTGATCGAAGGTCATGCCGGAGCGGGGCAGGATGTCCATGACCCAACCGGCTGTGTCGATCAGCTTGAACACCATGTAGATGGTGAACATCGTCCCGGCGATTTTGCCCATGAGCTGCTTCACGTCCCAGGAGACGAGCTTGCGGCCGGTGAGCTTTTCCATGAACGTGCAGACGAGCACGGTGAACATGGGGCCGGAACCCACGGCGGAGAGGATGTACAGGAAGAACGTCCACGGCCAGATGAAGAACCCGTCGCGCAGGATGTAGGGACGGCCGAAGAGCACGCCGTACATGCCGCCGAGGGAGCCCTGGTGGAACGTGGACAGGAAGGCGCCGATGCCCGCGAACAGGGGCATGATCAGGTGGAAGTTGTGGGCGATGGCGTGGGCGAGCTTGTTCTTCGCCAGCTGCCGGTTTTCCAGTGCCAGAGGCACGTACTCGATGATGAGCACGGTGCAGTAGCAGGTGATGCAGAAGATGACTTCGGTCAGCATGGAGTGGACGTTCGGATGCCAGTAGCCGAACCATGCGCGGAGCGGCTGGCCGATATCGAGAACGAGCACCAGCATGGCGCCGGAGTAGCACAGGAAGCCCACCACGACCGTCAGGTTGATGATGTTCTTCAAGGCGTCGATGTTCAGCAGGTAGCGCAGCGCGCCGGTGAAGAACGCGCCCGCGCCGAGGGCGATGACGGCGAGGTCGAAGGTGATCCAGAGGCCGAACCCGAAGTAGTCGTCAAGGCCGGTCTCGCCGAGGCCGTGGGCCAGGACGCGGAAGGCGGCATAAGCGCCCCACAGGCCGACCGCGGCCACGGGAACAAGATGCAGCAGGAATTTCAGCAGCGAACAACGCGGGCACCCTTCAGGGAAGAGGGAGGCGTCGACGGGCTGGTTGTAGTTTTTCACTTCCATTGACCTACCCCTTGGTCTTTTCGTTTTCCAGGTAGTTGTCGCCCTGACGGCGCACCCATTCGCGCTTGCTCAGGTAGTACACCTGCGGGTCGGTCCCCAGGCGCTCCAGAAGGCGGAAGGCGTGGGGGCTTCGGATCAGCTCGTACACCTTGTGTTCGGGATTCTTGGAATCGCCGAAGGAGATCGCGCCGTTGGGGCATACCTCGGTGCAGGAAGTCACATACTCCCCGTCGGCCAGCTCATAGGGGTTGCGTCCCTCGGCGATGGCCTTGTCCTTGGCCTTCATCCAACGGTGATGGCAGAAGGTGCATTTTTCCACCACGCCGCGGGGACGCACGGAAACGTCCGGGGTGAGGGTCTTTTCCATGCCTTCCGGCCAGATCGGATCATACCAGTTGAAATAACGGGCATGGTAAGGGCATGAGGCCATGCAGTACCGGCAGCCGATGCAGCGGGGATAGATCTGGCTGACGATGCCGCCGTCCTCGTTCTTGTCGGTGGCGACGACGGGGCAGACGGACACGCAGGAGGGCTTCCCGCACTGCATACAGGGGCGGGGCAGGTAGGCCGTGTCGTGTTCCGGGAACGGTTTGTGGTTGGAGAGGCGATACACCTTCATCCAGTTGATGGAGCGGACCTTGTTCGTGCCGTCGGGGTTGGGGGCGACATTGTTTTCGGCCTGACAGGCCACCATGCAGGCGCCGCAGCCCGTGCACTTGTCGAGATCGACGACCATCGTCCATTTGATGTCGAATTCTTTCACTTCGGACATGATTACGAATCCTTATGCTTGGGCGACGTTCACGCGGGTATCGTTCCAGACGGAGAGGCCGGAGCCGGGTTCGGAAGAGGGCGTGACGAGGGCCATAACATCCATGCCCTTGCCGTCGTTGAACTCTCCGAAAGCCGTATGCCCGAAGCCCATGGTCAAAGCTACGGTATCGTTGGTCACGCCTTCGAAGACGCGGATCTTCGCCATAACCTTCCCGGCCTTGCTGGTCAGGACGATGCGGTTGCCCTCGTACAGACCGAGCTTCTTGAGCGTGGCCCCGTTGACGGCGGCGACGAGCATGTTCTTGTCCAGCTCATCGTCAGTGATGAGCTTGGTGTTGAAGGGCGGAATGGCGGTTTCGGGCGTACCGAGGCCAAGCTTGCTCACGAAGGCCACGGCCAGCTCCTTGCCGGAGGAGGCAGCGGCGGCTTCGGCCTTCTCGACGAGAGCGAGGTCGTCGGGACTGAAGCGGTAGGCCAACGTCTTGTTGGGGACCACAATGTCGCTGACGTAGACGTTGCCGTCGCTCAGGGAACCCCAGTCGGCGCCGATGTTGAAGGCTTTGGCCTTGAGCATGGTCACGACGTCGGAAACGCCGAGGTTGATGCCGAGCTTGTAGGCCATGTCGATGACCACGTCGCCGGCGGGGCGGGCCTGATAGAGCGGCTCGGCCACCGGGCGGACCAGCGCGTACACGAACTTGCCGTAGCTGAAGGGCTCGGCCACGTCGTCGTAGCGTTCGAGGCCGAGGGCGTTGGGCAGCACGAGATCGCAGCGGCGGGCGGTTTCGTCGAAGAAGCAGGTGAAGGCCACCGAGAAGTCGCTTTTCTTGAAGACGGCTTCAATGTCCTTGCCGGGCAGGGCATAGACGGGGTTGGCCTCGTAGACCATGAGCACGCCCACTTCGGGCATGTTCCCCTGCGCCATGTCGGCGGCGTAGCGGATGAGATCGCCCTGCATGAGCACATCGTAGGACGCCGCGCCGTTGACCGCCGGGGGGGCCAGCGGGATCATGCGCATCCCGCCTTCCTTATTCACGCGGTCGAGGAGCATGTTGATCGCCATGCCGATGCGGACAGGGCCGGTGCCGCCGCCCTGATCCATGTCGGAACCGACGACCACGAGAGGCTTCTTGGCCTTTTTGAGCCCGTCGACGACGGCGGTGAAACGTTCGGGCATGAGGCCCGTGATTTCGCAGACTTTTTCCGGGGTCCACTTGGCGACCAGCGCCGCGAAGTCATCCAGCCCTCCGGCGGGGGCGGCCACGCCGTCCTTGATGAGCTGGCGGGCGACGCCGAGGAGCAGGAACAGCTCCGTGCCGGGCTTGATGGGCAGCCAGAGATCGGCGCCCGCGGCCGTGTTGTTCTGCACGGGCCCGGCATAGGCCAGACGCATGGCGGGTTCGGCGCCCGCGGGACGGGCCTGTCCCCACGCGTGGCGGTTGACGACCACCGAGCCCCACGTTTCAAGCACGTTCGCGCCGACGGCGAACACGTAGTCGCTGTTGGGGATGTCGAAGCCGACGCGCCCACGTCCGCCCATGAGCTTCCACGCCTGCGCGGTGGCCTGTGCGTCACTGGGCATGGCAAAGAAGCGGCCCGAACCGGTCTGGGCGGCGAAGCCCGCGAGCAGTTCATTCATGGTGCCGTTTTCGTCGCCGGAAATGCAGACCACGCTGTCGTGCTCGGTCTGTTTCTTGGCTGCGGCGAGTTTTTCGAGCAGCAGCTTTTCAGCCTCTTCCCAGGTGATTTCCCTGTAGCCGCCGTCCGAGTTGCGGAGCAGGGGCCGTTTGAGGCGGGCCGGGCTGTAGCGCATCTGGACTTCGGTGACGGCCAGCGCGGAGACGCCGCCGCCAAGCGGGCTCTCGGGATCGCTGAGGACGCGCACGGGACGTCCGCCCACGAGGCGGATTTTGGTGGCTCCGGCGGCGGGACAGAGCTTGCTGACCGTGCGGACATAGGTGTTTTCGTGATTGCCGTATTGCAGGGAAGGGATCCACGGCCAGTTTTGCGACCAGATGGAGATGTCGTCCAAACCCTTCCAGACCACAGGAGTCGCCAGCGTACCCACGGCGGCCCCGCCGATGAATTTCAGAAAGCCTCGTCTGTCAAGCATTGGCGTCTCCTTACTTGTGGCAGACAAAGCATGCGTTGCTGGCATTGGTGCTGCCAAGGTGATTGGGATTGGCATGACATGCTTCGCACTGCCACATCTTCATGGTGTTCTGGCTGTAGCCGGAGATCCTGTTCTCGCGGAACACGGGCGGCTTTTTGCTGGAAGCCATGTCGAGATGGCACGTGGAGCAAAGCTCCCGCTCGGAGAACTCATGACAGTTGTTACAGGTTGCCAGCGAGTGCACGGCATGGCTGAAGAACACGTTGTCAGGCTGCTTCTGGTAGACTTTCCAGTCCACTTCCTTGCCCTTCTTGACGTATTCGTTGAAGAAGACCCGTTCGGCCTCGCTTTTGCCGAGCATCTGCGAATGGCAGACAGCACAGTCCTTTGTAGAGGGCAGGGCGTCGAACGTCCCGTCCGCACGGAGATGGTGACAGACCGAGCAGTCCAGAGAAGCATCCTTGAGATGCGTCTCATGGCTGAACTGCACGGGTTGATCCTGTCTGCTGAACAAAAGTTCCGGGAAAATCCACCAGCCAAACACGAGCGCAACGACAAGACCGACGATGAACGGTGCGGGACCGAATTCAAGTCGTTTTGCCAGACTGCGGGCCTTCTCGTGGGAAGGCGCGTTGTTCTGCCTATCCTCCATACCCTTCGCCTCTTGAAATGGTTGTGTTGCTGAAAACCATTCGCCTCTTGGCCGCGACACGTCATGAGACAGGAAAACCGTCCTTGGCGCCTCTTCCCACAGGGGAACGGACGCGCTTTTTCACCGTCATCATGGTGTAGGCGACCGGGCAAACACGTGTCAAGACGCAAGGCATGGCAAGCGCTTGGCAACATGTGGCCCCGGTCGGCCGCCGCCGGCCGAACATGCCGTCCTGACAAAAAACGTCCGATCAAAAAAGCATGTGGTTCCTGAAAAGCGTTCTTGCGGAACGCATTCCTTTTTCAGGAGATTCTGGGTGGGTCCGAAATGTGCTTTTTTTCTCGAAGTATGCGAATTCTGTCAAAATCGTCATACCGTACAATATATCACCCGTGTTGGAAAGGCTAAAAAAATGTAAAAAAACGGTATGAGATTTTTATGAAATCGAAAGCTTCCACGGGAACAGCAAGGGAAGGAAGGGAAAAACAAGGCGGTCCGGCGGCGGGGAGGCGCCTCTGTTTCCACTTGACCCACGGGCCGCTCCGCTTTATGACGTTCAGTACTTGTCGTTCGCTTGACGAGCGGCATGAGCGGAAGGGTGGCAGAGCGGCTTAATGCGGCGGTCTTGAAAACCGTTGACGTCGTGAGGCGTCCGGGGGTTCAAATCCCTCCCCTTCCGCCAAAACTCTTTCCATATTTTTCAAAGTAGTCCATAACAGCTTGAAATAAAGCGGTTATGGATTTTTTTATTGCCAAGAGCACTCGAAAAACACGGCAAGCCGCTCGCGCAGGGGGATACAGGGATGGTGAAAAGCAATCTTGCCAAACTGATGAAAGAGAAAAAACTGACGTATCGGCGTCTTGCGGAGCTTTCCGGCGTCGCGGGGGAGACGATAAACAGGGCTCGGGGAACCTTGATTTATGAATGCAAACTGTCCACGCTTGACGCATTGGCTAAGGTCTTGGATGTCAACATCAAGGACTTGTTTGATGAGGACTAGGTGTGTGTCAGACGCAGTATATAGAGGCTGCACGTATCCTGTCCCCCATGCTTTTCGGATAAGCCCTGACTTCAGCAATTCCCCGCCTAGACTTTCTGCATGACCCACGCCAGCCGTCCAAGAATCCGGCCCGTCAGGTCTTCCTGAATCCGAATTTCCGGGTAAGCGGGGTTTTCCGCCCGCAGCACAAAGCATTTTTCCTTCCGATCCCAAGCCAGCCTTCTCAAGATGATCCCTTCATAGGAAAGCAGTACCGCGAACAGTTCACCGCTTGCGGGACTGCTTGCGGCTGTGTCGATGCCGACATAAGCGCCGCAGCGCGCTGTGGGGGCGGCTGATTCGTTGTCCATTTCCAGAACAAGGATCCCTTCTCGGGCGTATGGCTTGGGGAGGGCGAGCTTTCCTATCGGTTGAAGTGCGGCCGCTGGGGAGCCGGTTTTCGTGCTGTCGCCGCATATGGCGTACACCGGGGCAAGCGCCGACTGCGCCAGAGGCGATCCCAACAAGCCGGGATCTATGGGCGGCCCGTCCCCGTCGCTGGGGACATATCCGGCCTCTGTGCGCAGGTATACCGGGCCGTTGCCTTTCTTGAGCCAATCGGGATTCACTCCCAGTTTTTCAAACAATTTCAAGTACCAGTCCGCCGGGATGGATTGCCGTCTCTTGGCTTCGGCTACGCTGGATTGGCTGACTTCAAGTAACTTGGCTAGTTCGGTCTGTGTCTGGGTGCGCGACACGATTTTAATCCGAGCCATCGTCTCTTCATAAAGAAGATTCAACTTGCTCTCTCCGTTGATAAAAAGAGTTTAAATAATTCATCCTTAGTTCAGAAAATATAATGTTGTTGGGTTAATTCAAAGCGTGATTTAGACCGTCTAGCCTGATTCGATATTTTCTGGCAATTATTTTTAATGAGTAAAAAAGCGTATATTTTTAGTAAGTTATTTCGAGATGTTCGGATGAACAGTGGACTTTCACAGTGGATTGTCTCTGTTAAAGCCGGAACTCATCTGAGCAATGTCAACCAAATTGAAGCAGGCCATCAAGAGCCACGCGTCCATGTGGCGGTACGGCTTGTTGCCGCATGTGATGTAGATTTAAACTCTTTTTTTTCGAAATTAACTGAAGAAATGAAGCTGTGCACATCTTCTGAGCGAATAGCCCCGTACCTTTTCGAATCTCTAAAGGAGGACATGTTTTCCCGCACTCCCGAACCTCATGAGGTTTCCGGTTATGGGGAGTTGCTGCGGTACTGTCGATTACAGAGAGGAGTGTCTCAAAAGCGCATAGCAAAGAATATCCATTATGATTTAAGAAGCCTGCAACGTGTTGAGAAGGGAGAACAAGAGCCTCTGGTAACGACTGCGGTGAAATTGGTTGCTGCGATCGATGTACCGCCGGGACAGTTTTTTGAGCAGTTATGGTTTTTTTTGTCTCGAATTGGGTGAATACCAAGTATGATTTTAGCCATCTGGTATGATTTAAAATTTTGAGGCATCTGCTATGGCATGACTAAGAAAGTATGCATATTCGGTAGCCTTTTTCAGGAGGCTCGTTCTCAAACCGCTCTTTCGCAGTGGGAGATTTCCGTCAGAGCAGGGACACATCTCAGTAATGTGAATCAAGTAGAAGCGGGAAATCAAGAGCCTAACGTTATCCTTGCCGTAAAAATGCTTCTTGCCGTAAATGCCGACATACAAAGCTTCTTTATGGAGCTAGCCTCTCTTTTATCTCATTGTATCGATGTATCAAAAATTCCATCGCTATCCCAAAAAGAATTTCAGGAGCAGTTGAATTCCGTTCTGACACCACTCGAAGAAGCGGAAATTTTTGGAATGCTCCTTTCGCAATGTAGATCTGTTACAAAACTTTCCCAAAATTATATTTCTTCCATAGCAAAGTATGATCATAGAAGTCTCCAGAAGGTGGAAAAAGGAACGCAATTGCCTGGTATTATCAACGCTGTAAAGTTGGTTATGGCTACAGGTGTTGATGCTGGAGTTTTTTTTGATATTTTTAGTGAGAAGCTGGAGACAATAAAAGTAAAAAAAAGAATATGAGAGCAGGAACTGTAAAGCAATGTCTGTTCGGAGCGGCACTTGTCAATATCCGGGAGTCTCTCCAGATATCGCAATACCAGCTTGCCAAAAGAACAGGTATCGCTGAGGAATACCTGAATAAGCTTGAAAACTCCAAGCGAGAGCCCAAAGCCCGGATGATCATTCGTCTTGGACGGGGGCTTGGCATTTCTCCCGGTGACTTGCTGAACGAAATGGATCGGCTGATGCGCTTGGAAGAAGATGAGTAAGAAATCTTCTCCATGCCCGTTTGGAAAAATTCTCGTAACCGCCCGTGAAGAGCGTGGTATCACGCAATACCGGCTTGCACGGCTGGCAGGGCGTTCCATTCAGCAGATCAGCCAAATTGAACGCGGTGAAAGAGAACCCAAACTTTCAGCGCTGATTTTGCTCGCCCACGCGCTGGGCATGGAGCCGGGAACTTTGGTGAATGAGGCGGCAAAAGCCATGAGTGCCCAACAAGAGCCGATGGTGCCTGTTGAGTGAGAAAACTGAAAGAACGCCATGCCCTTTTGGAGAAGTTGTTCTTGCTGCCCGGATAGAGCAAGGTGTTTCACGGTATCGTTTGGCAAGATTGATCGGGCGCACCCCACAGCAGTTGGCCAAGCTGGAAAAGGTGAAAACGAGCCTGTACTTTCCACAATTGTGGTGATCGCCCATGCTCTTGAGATAGATCCTTGTATATTATTCCGTAAAACAGTTGAGCTGATGCCCTCCATCCCCGTGATAGAAGAGCCTGAGGGGGGTAGGGAGCAGCCTTGACTGAATAGCTTTGGAAAATCGACAGCATAGTGAAAAAAGTTCCCTACCTCAAAGCCGCTCTTGGTGAGCAACTGAAGAAAGCCCGGAAATCCATTCCCAAGCTTTCTCAAGAGCAAGTAGCCATAGCTCTTGGGACAGAGCGATCCTACGTATCTCGCATGGAGAGGGGCATCATTCTTCCCTCAATAAACGTGCTCATTTTGTTGGGTGAAATGTATGGGGTTCCCGCCTCCACACTTTTGTTGCGGACAGAACAAGCCTTATCAAATCATGTCTCCCCGCAGGAGTGAGAGCCTTTTCCGTGGCGCCGTTCCGTGCAAAATAAAGCGGGCCGATGAATATTCTCATCGGCCCGCTTCGTTTTGTTCCGTTTGCAGCGGATATTCCGGTAAGTCTTCTAGTTGCCGTCCATTTTGAGCAGCGTGTCGAGCGTCTTGAGGTCGGCGGAGAAGTCGGTGACGTCGTTTTGCAGGAGCAGGGCGTGCTCCTTGGCAAAGGCGACCTTCAACCGGGCGAGCATGTCGTTGCTCCGGGCAAGGGCGCTGGCGACATCCGGGGATATGTCTTTGTCGTGGGCGAAACGCAGGTGCGTATCCACGATGCCGTGGGTGGCGGCGAGGTAGCGCTTGAGGAAACGCGCGCCGTGATCCACATCTCGCGGATCAGTAGCCATGCAGCCCAGAATGTTGTTGGCGGATTGCATGATGGCGCGTACGGAGGCTTGCGTCTCCACGGGGAGGCCGGGCAGCTTGCATTCAAGTTCCGCGAGAGAGGCTCGGGACGCCTTCATGGACGCCGGTTCATCTGGGGAGGGGGCTGGTTCTGGCTTCGGTTCCGGTTTGGGCTTGGGTGCCAGTTCCGCCGCACGCTTGCGGGCCAAGGCCCAGAGGATGCCCTGTCCCCCGGCGAGGAGGGCGCAAAACAGCATGGCAAGAGGCAGGGAAAGGGTTTGCCTCACTGAGAAGGCCATGATGAGCAACAGAGAAAACGGAACCCATTCCGTGCCCATGCGAAAGGATTTCACCAGAAGGCGCTGTACCCATGACTGCAAGCCTCCCCAGAACAGCGCATACGGGAACGGCATACCGAAAAGGATCAGCAAGACGGCCAGCCCCGCGCCGGATACGGCGGGGACGATCCACGACGGTTTCCGGGATGCGCCGCGCGCGACGATGCAGATAAGGCCAAGGTAGACGCCAAGGGCGGCCTCGCCCGGATGTATTTGCGGAACATGGGTAGACAGAATCGCCCCAATGATGAACGCGCTGATATGAAAGAGGATACGCTTGAAGAACCGACGTATCGCATCCCAAAACGAACCCTTCGGTTCCTCGGCGTTCGGTCCGACCACCGTATGTTCCTTTTCGCCTTCGTGCATGGATTACACCCCGGAGCCGATGCCGCCCTGTCCGGGGGCGCTCTGCCGCGTTTCCGTTCCGGATGCGGCGGCGATTTCTTCCCGGCTTTTGCGTGCGGCCAACGAGGTAAGCCTGTCCTTGAGTTCCGTTTCCATGACGGCCAGCTCTTTTTCAGCCGCCGCCCGCCGTTCCCGGCCTTCCTGCGCGATACGCAGGGTTTCCTCTATGGTGCCGATGAGCTTTTCATGCACCTCGCGCAACGTTTCAATATCCACCACGGAACGCTCCACCTCGCGGGCCGTATCGACGGCGGCCTGTTCGAGCAGTTCCGCGTTGCTGCGCAACATGTCGTTGGTCGTGTCGGAGACGGTCTTCTGAAGCGCCGCCGCGTTCTTCTGACCGTGCAGGGAAAGGGCGAGGACCATCTGGCTTTTCCAGATGGGGATGGTGGCGAGTATGCTGGTCTGGATTTTTTCCGCCAGCGTCCTGTTGTTGCTCTGGATGATGCGTATCTGCGGCGCGGTCTGCACCGTGATGGTCCGCGAAAGCTGCAAATCGTGCAACCGCCGCTCGAAACGGTTGATCTGCTCCGAAAGGTCGCGGACTTGCTGCGCCTCCATGAGATCGCCGGACGCATCCGCCTGCGCCTTGAGGCGCGGCAGTTCCACAGTACGCGCCTCTTCCAGCTTGCGCTTGCCCGCTTCAATGTATGCCGTCAATTCCGCGTGGAACCGCGCATTGTGCTCATAGAGCATCTCAAGCGTCTCGATGTCGCGGAGCAGGCCGATCATGGCCTCGTCCAGCTTGTCGACGATGATTTCGATCTGTTCCGAAAGTGTGTTGAACTTCGCCACCGTGCGCTTGGCGGAAGAGAACAGCGAGCCCACAAGCGGCAGCGACTGGAGGAACCCCGGCGAGCCCATGACTTCCGAGACGTTCACATCCTTCACTTTGAGCATAAGGTTGGTGAGCGATTCGCCGAGTTCCCCGGAATCCTTGGCCTGCACGCGGGAAAGGAGATCGTCCGCGAACCGGGAGATGCCCTGCATGGCCTCCGTCCCATACGTGACGGTCAGGGAGGGATCAGCGAGGTTTATCGAATCGGCGATGGATGCGATGCGTTGCTCCTCAGCCGTCGGGGGGACAACAATCGTGGTGGCAGATGTTTCCATAACAGGCTCTCTTTCATAAGACAGTATGCCTCTCAGTATCAGAGCGGCAGTGGTACGGCAAGGACTCCCTGTCCTTCTCAATGAAAGGCGGGGGCCTGCCGGTATCGGATACGGTGCAAGAGATGCTGGGGACGGCCGCCTTCGCCCGGAGCGGGAAGGCGGCCTCCATGAAAGTTCAGTACGCCAGCACTTCGTGCCCGTCTTCCGTGACCAGCACCATGATTTCCCACTGCGCGGAGGGCGCGCCGTCCGCCGTGCGGATCGTCCAGCCGTTCGCCTTGTCCAGGACAATGGCATCCTTGCCCATGTTGATCATCGGCTCGATGGTAAAGATCATGCCCGGAACCAGCAGCATGTCCGTGCCGCGCTTGGTGACGTAGCTGACGAAGGGCTCCTCATGGAACCGGATGCCCACGCCGTGCCCGCCCACTTCGCGGACCACGCTGTAGCCGTGCTTTTTCGCGTTGTCGTGCACGGCCTGCCCCATGTCGCCGAGGAAGCCCCACGGCTTCACTTCCTGCAATCCCAGCTCCACGCATTCGCGGGCCACGTCCACGAGCCGGCGCTTTTCCTTGCTGACCGCGCCGATGCAGAACATCCGCGAGGAGTCGGAAAAGTAGCTGTTGTAGATGGTCGAAACGTCCACATTGACGATGTCGCCGTCCTTGAGCGTCACATCGTCGGCGGGGATGCCGTGGCAGACTTCCTCATTGATGGAGGTGCAGGTGCTTTTGGGGAACCCGCGGTAGCCGAGCGGGGCGGGGACGCCGCCAAGCTCCTTGGTCTTTTCAAAAACCAGCCTGTCGATTTCGGCGGTGGTCATGCCCGCCTTGATGTGCGCCGCCACATGGTCAAGCACGGCGATGTTGATCTTGCCGCTTTCGCGGATGCCCACGATTTGTTCGGGCGTTTTGAGGATGCTTCTGGGCGGGACAAGGTGCCCCTGATGGGCGTATTCGGTGATCCGGGCGTCGTATGGCGTGCGTGCGGCCTTACGTTTGCGGCTTCCGCACCAGCTTGGCGTCTTGCGGTTTCGTTTCTGATCCACGTCTTTCTCCGATCTCTTTGGGCTGTGCGGGGAAGGGGGGCGCAACAGAAGGAAATCCCGCACAAAAAGCGAGCAGAGCATACTCCGCCCGGCCCGCATTGTCGAATCCGGGCGGAAGAGGCGGTTTTTAAATTGACATATCAAGGTATAGTGATATAGCCTCCACTTCACGCGGCAACACGCTTCATTTACGGCCCCTTGGCGGAGATGCCCCGTCGTCCGGAAAGGACGGATGCCCACGGGAAAAGCCGCCGGGAATGCGAAGCGCCCCCGTCCGCAGGTTGCGGAGGGAAACATCTTGAACGGAGAGAACAATGGAAATCGAAACGCAATGCCTGTATGCCGGGTATTCCCCGAAAAACGGCGAGCCGCAGACCTTGCCCATCTGTCAGAGCACGACGTTCAAATACGAGTCCACCGAGCAGGTCAGCAAGCTGTTCGACCTTGAGGAAGCCGGGTTCTTCTATACCCGTCTCGGCAATCCCACCGTGGACGCCGTCGAGCAGAAGATCGCCATGCTGGAAGGCGGGGTAGGGGCGTTGTGCACCGCTTCCGGGCAGGCCGCGACCACGTTTTCCATCCTGACCCTTGCCGCCGCCGGGGATCATATCGTCAGTTCCTCCGCCATCTACGGCGGCTCGCTGAACCTGTTCGCCGTGACGCTCAAGCGGCTTGGCATTGAAGTGACTTTCGTGTCGCCGGAAGCCTCCGAAGACGAGATTCAGGCCGCGTTCCGCCCCAACACCAAGGCGCTGTTCGGCGAGACCATCGCCAATCCGAGCATTGAAGTGCTGGATATCGAAAAGTTCGCCCGCATCGCCCATAGGAACGGCGTGCCGCTGATCGTGGACAACACGTTCGCCACGCCGGTTCTGTGCCGCCCCATTGAATTTGGGGCGGACATCGTGGTGCATTCGACCACCAAATACATGGACGGGCACGCCCTGCAAATGGGCGGGGTGATTGTGGACGGCGGCACCTTCGACTGGACGAACGGCAAGTTCCCGGAATTCACCGAGCCCGACGACTCCTATCACGGGACCATCTATACGCAGGCATTCGGCAAGGCTGCCTATATTGTCAAGGCGCGTACGCAGATGATGCGGGATATGGGTGCCTGTCAGACGCCGTTCGGGGCTTTTCTGATCAATCAGGGGCTTGAAACCCTGCCCCTGCGCATTGAGCGCCATAGCCAGAATGCCGATGCCGTCGCCCACTGGCTCGAGAAGCACGACAAGATCGAGTCCGTAAGCTACCCCACGCTGGAGGGTAACCCTTACAAGGAGCGGGCCGCCAAATACCTGCCCAACGGGTGCAGCGGCGTGATTTCCTTCTCGCTCAAGGGCGGGCGCGAAGCCGGGGCCCGGTTCATCGACAGCCTCAAGATGGCCTCCCTGCTCGTGCATGTGGCGGACATCCGTACCTGCGTGCTGCATCCCGCCAGCTCCACGCACCGCCAGCTCACCGACGAGCAGCTTGTCAGCGCCGGGATCACCCCCGGCATGGTGCGGCTCTCCGTCGGCATCGAGAATATCAAGGACATCCTCGCCGATCTGGAACAGGCTTTGGCGAAGGCGTAAGTTGACTTGGGGAGGGGGAAGGGCCCCTTTTGGAAAAGGGGCCCTTCCCCCTCCCCAAACCCCACCCCCATCCCCCTAAAACTTTCGTCTTTATCGAATCCCTGTTGGGAGGTTTTCCTCTTCTTTGTCTTTTCTTTTTGAAGAAAAAAGAGGGTGCCTTGGACTGTTGCCTCAAGGTAAGGCTGAGGGGAGGGATTCGATAAGGATGAAAGTCTTTGGAGAAAGGGGGATGGGGGTGGGGGAAGGGGGGAAGAACCTTTCTCCAGAAAGGTTCTTCCCCCCTTCCCCAATCTTCCCTAACCCCATGATCACACTTACCACCGGAGGTTTCCATGATCCTGCTCGACAGGCCGTATGTCTCGAAGCACTTCCTCAATTATCTTGAACGGAGCGGGCAGCCCGTACTGGAAACCCCGTTTACGGCGGGACTGGCCCGCGACTACGGCCTGAACCTTGTGGACGACGCTGAGGCTGAGAAGCGCTGCCGGAACGGGGAGCGTTTGTATACGTCTTCCGAGAACGCGCTGGAATGGATTCATGCGCATCTGGGCGACATGCCTGTGGCCCGCCATATCGACGCCATGAAGGACAAGGCCGCGCTGCGCCGCCTGCTGGCCGGAATGTACCCGGATTTCTTCTTCCGCGAGATCCCGGTGGGCGAACTCGGGAAGACCGACGTGAGTGGCTGGAAAAAGCCTTTCATCCTCAAGCCGTCCGTGGGATTTTTCAGCCTCGGCGTGTACACGATCACGTCCGATGACGATTGGACGGCGGCGGTGGCTGACATTGAACGCAACCTGCGCGAGAGCCGGGACCGCTTCCCCGAAAGCGTGGTCGACCAGTCGTCGTTCCTGGTGGAGGAATACATCACCGGGGAAGAGTTCGCCGTGGACGTGTATTTCGACGGCGAGGGCGAACCGGTCATCCTGAATATTTTCACACACCGTTTCGCGTCGTTGAGCGACGTGAGCGACCGGCTGTATTATACGGGTAAGGACGTTATCGAAGCGAACAAGGCGCGTTTTGAGGCGTTTTTCAGGAAGGTCAACGCGCTGATGGGCATCCGGGACTTTCCCGCCCACGTCGAATTGCGGGTCGAGGGCGATCGGATTTTGCCCATCGAGTTCAATGCGATGCGTTTCGCGGGCCTGTGTACGACCGATATGGCCTACTTCGCCTTTGGGAGCAATACGGTGGACTGCTACCTGAATGACCGGAAGCCGGATTTCGACGCCATCCTGCGGGGCAGGGGAGGAAAGATCTACAGTATGGTCATTCTGGACAAGCCGAAATCCCTGCCGCCGTCTTCGGCCTTCGATTACGATCGGCTGGCCGCACACTTTGCGAAGGTGCTCGAACTGCGCAAGGTGGATGTGCCCGAACTGCCCGTTTTCGGATTCGCCTTCACGGAGAGCGACGCGGAACGGACTGAGGAACTGGATACCATCCTGCAATCGGATCTCACGGAATTTCTGCGGTAGTGGGGCGGGAACCTCAGAAGGGGGCGGATCCGGTTGTGCGGGCGGCTGAAACGCCGTTCGCGCATGGAGGTCATGGGGGCAGGCAATAGGGCGGTTTTGTTCGAGTCTTGTGGAAGTGGGACGTTATTTTTTCCTAACTTTTTTAAAAATAAGAAAAAAAGCTTGACTTCCTCAGGAAACAGGGCATTGTGTTTTCACGCCGTGCAGAGGACTGATGGAGTCCATGCGCAGGCATCATGTCTTTCTTTTTTTACACAAGGTCTCTTTTTTTATGACTAAGTCTCTTTATGTCGGCAATCTCCCCTGGTCCGCTACCGAAGATGATGTTCGCGATCTTTTTGCCCCTTACGGCGAAGTGACTTCCGTGAAGCTCGTTTCTGATCGTGAAACCGGTCGCGCCCGCGGTTTTGGTTTTGTGGAGATGGCTAGCGAAGGCGTTCAGGCCGCTGTCGAAGCGCTGGACAACTTCAGCTTCAGCGGTCGTAATCTCAAGGTGAACGAAGCCCGCCCGCGCGAAGCTCGTCCCTCCTACTCCCGCTATTAATCGACGTTCATAATAAAGGCCCCGCATCCGAAAGGTTGCGGGGCCTTTTTTATTTGGGCGTTAGAGCCGTTCCACGTCGCAACAAGTCTTTTCCAAAGGCAATTGCCGGAAAAGACAGCGGACCGGGGATTCGGAAGTATAAATATCTCTGGGGGAGGGATGGGCGCGAGCCTCACAGGTTTGGCGAGGGAAGGATTTTTTTCAGAGAAGTTCCTCTTTCCCGAATCCTCTCCTCTTTCAAATCTCACCTGTTCCCGCCGCCGGGTGGCACCGGAAACACAACCTCCCGTTCTTCTGGGGCCTTTCGCTGTATGTCAGGACGCAAAAAAGGCCACATCATTGCGATGTGGCCTTCTTGCATTCGCTGGCGTCACCAAGGGGATTTGAACCCCTCTTAGCGACGTGAGAGGCCGCCGTCCTAACCGGATAGACGATGGTGACATTGAATCCGGTTCTGTCTCTATGCAGATTCGTTCCTTCTGTCAAGCCGTCGGAACGGACCCGTACCAAAAAGAACGGATTTTTCGAAACTGCCGACAGGGTAAACAGGGAATGCGGCGAACAGGGATTCGATAAAGTCGAAAGTCTTTGAAGGGAGAGAGGAGGGGGTACGGGGGAGGGGAGAGGGAAACTTTCTGTAGAAAGTTTCCCTCTCCCCTCCCCCGGCTTATTATTCTACGCAATCCCCAATATGCGGGCGGCGTTGTTGTACAGGACGTTCTCGAGCACGTCGGGCTTGAAGCCGAGAGTCTCGTACAGCTTGGCGCGCTCCCAGCTGTCATAGAAGGGGTGGGCGCTGGCGAAAATGAGCTTGTCGGGGATGAGCTCGTTGCCCGCCTTGACGTAGCCGTCCGCGAAGGGCCACGTCTCATACTCGGACCATTCCATATAGACGTTGGCGTTGCGGTGGCAGACCATACAGGCTTCCTGCACGTAGGGATACCCGCCGTGGCTCATGACGATGGTGAGATCCGGGAAGTCGCGGGCCACTTCGTCGACGCGGGCGGGGGAGGCGTCGCCCATGATCGCGCCGGGAACGCGGGTACCAGGTCCGGTGCTGATGACCACCGGAACCTTCAATTCACAGCATTTTGCATAGATAGGATAAAACTTGCGGTGATCTGCCGGGAGCTTGGCGAGGTAGGGATCAACGGACGCGCCTTTCATGCCGAATTCGTTGACCATGCGGGAAAGCTCGTCGATGGCCTGCATACCCTTGTGTGGATCGAGCCCGGCCATGCCATAGAATTTGTGGGGGTAGGCCCTCATCATTTCCACGACGCCCATGTTGGAACAGGGGCAGCCATAGGTCGTTTCGACGTCGCGCCCGGTGATGACCCCGATGATTTCATGCTCGTCCATGATCTCGACGATTTTGTCGAGCGAAGCCGACCACGCGCGATCCGGATAGTTGAAGAAGGCGCACATGTCCCCAAAGAAGGGGCTGTGGATGAGCCCGTCCACGGCGTCGGGCGTGTTGGGGCGGAAACGGAAATCGATGGCTTTCATGACAAAGAACTCCTTGTATGCTGGCGCCGCGTGTCGGCGTCGTGTGTGAACGGAAAGGAACCACGTCTAACTGTCCTGATGTGTGCAAAAAAGCAAGATTGATGCCGCTCATAGGGAAGGAAAAAGGGGGGTGGCGACAGAACATATGATGCACACGGAATTTTTTATGATGTAATATCAACATGTTCATCTGGCATAAGCGGGTATGGGGCGATATCGGAAGGGAGAGCGGAAACGGAAAACGTCATCTTGCATGTGTATTTTTTCGTATTGCAAAAATGCACACATGATGTCGAAACGCTGTGAATTGGGTCGGTTGCCGGAGAGCCCATTGCAGAAATGCACACCATGCTTTCCGGGGAGCAACGTACAACCGTATGGGGTGCTTTGCTGATTTTTCTTTCTATTCAGGCAGGATATGCATGATGGCACGCATGATGCTTTAAACGGGGCAACCACTTGATGAAAAAACGAACCGTCAAGATAAACATTTTGTTAGGAGGCTCCCCATGTCCCAGTGCTGTTGCCTGTCCCCGCAGGAAGAACGTCTTCAGGGTACCAAGAAAGTCAACCGCCAAGGCCGCGAACGCGTCTATAAGATTCTCGACCGCATCCAGTTCACCGTTCCCCACGTGGACATCGAGCGCGCCCGGTACTTCACGGAATCCATGCGCCAGACCGAAGGTGAGCTGCTGACCCTGCGCTGGGCCAAGGCGCTCAAGAATGTGGCTGAAAAGATTACCGTATACATCACGCCCGACCAGCTTCTCGCGGGCCGCGTAGGGCAGCTCGGACGCTACGGCATCCTGTATCCGGAAATCGACGGCGACTTCTACATTGAAGTCATGAAGGATCTTCCCAACCGCGAAAAGAGCCCCTTCCAGATCGATCCCACCGACATGCAGATCCTCATGGAAGAAATCGCCCCCTACTGGGAAGGCAAGACCTACCATGAGCACCTCAACAAGGTGCTGCCCGCCGAAATCCGCGGCGTGACCTATCACGACGAACGCGGCCTGAAGTCCAAGTTCGTGGTGAGCGAAACCTCTTCCTACCGTTCCGCGCTCCAGTGGGTCCCGGACTATGAAAAGGCCATGAAGCGCGGCTTCATCGACATCCAGAACGAAGCCAAGGCCAAGCTGGCGGGCCTCGACCTGACCAATTCCGTGGACATATGGGAAAAGAAACCGTTCCTCGAAGCCATGATCATCGTGTGCGACGCCATCATGATCTGGGCGAAGCGCCATGCGCAGCTTGCCCGCGACACCGCCGCCGCGACGTCCGATCCGGTCCGCAAGCAGGAACTGCTCCGCATGGCCGACATTTGCGAGCATGTGCCCGCTTATCCGGCCCGCAACTTCCGCGAAGCCGTCCAGTGCCAGTGGTTCGTGCAGATGTTCTCGCGCATCGAACAGAAGGCCAGCGCCATCATTTCCAACGGTCGCATGGACCAGTACCTCTATCCTTACTACAAGAAGGATATTGAAGAAGGCACGCTGACCTCCGAGGAAGCCAAGGAACTGCTCGAATGCATGTGGGTCGACATGGCCCAGTTCATCGACCTGTACATCAACCCCACGGGCAATGAATTCCAGGAAGGCTATGCCCACTGGGAAGCCGTCACCGTCGGCGGCCAGACGCCCGAGGGAGAGGACGCCACCAACGAGCTGTCGTATCTGTTCCTCGAGTCCAAGCGCGAATTCCCGATGACCTACCCCGACCTCGCGGTCCGCATCCATTCGCGCACGCCCGACCGTTTCCTGTATGAGGTCGCCCTGACCGTTCAGGATGGCTCCGGGTTCCCGAAGCTCATCAACGACGAGGAAGTGGTGCCCCTGAACGCCATCAAGGGCTGCCCGATCAACGAGGCGCTGGACTATGCCATTTCGGGCTGTACCGAAACCCGTATGCCCAACCGCGATACCTACACCTCCGGCTGCGTGTACATCAACTTCGCTACCGCGCTGGAAATGCTGATGAACAACGGCCGCCTGCACTACTACGGCGACGAGCTTATCGGCCTTGAAACCGGCGATCCGACCCGCTTCCAGACGTGGGAGGAATTCTACGAGGCCTACAAGGCGCAGCACATCAATCTGCTGCAGAAGGCTTTCCAGCAGCAGCACATCGTCGACCGTCTGCGCCCGCAGCATTTCGCGGCTCCGCTGTCCTCCGTGCTGCACAACCTCTGCATGAAGAACATGCAGGATCTGCATTCCGAGAAGATCGAAGGCGGCGTCGATTATTCGTACTTCGAATTCCTCGGCTACGCGACCGTGGTGGACTCCCTCGCCGCGATCAAGAAGCTCGTCTTTGAGGAAAAGCGGCTGACCATGCGTGAGGTGCTCGACGCGATGAACGCCAACTTCGTGGGGTATGAGCCGATTCAGGAAATGCTGAAGAACGCGCCCTGCTACGGCAACAACGATCCCTATGCCGACAGCATCGCCAAGGACGTCGACCGGTTTACGCAGGTCGAAGCCGAAAAGAGCAGCCGGGATCGCGGCATTCACGTCGACGTCCGCTATGTGCCGATCACCTCGCACGTGCCTTTCGGCAAGATCATCGCCGCCACCCCGAACGGCCGCGTTGCCGGGTTCCCCTTGGCTGACGGTTCCTCCGCGTCGCACGGCGCCGACCACAACGGCCCGACCGCCGTTCTGCTGTCGAACTACCATTCCAAAAACTACGGCATGATCAACCGCGCCTCCCGTCTTCTGAACATCAAGCTGTCGCCCAAGTGCGTGGCGGGCGAGCAGGGCGCGAAGAAAATCATGAGCATCATCCGCACGTGGTGCGACCTGAAGCTGTGGCATCTCCAGTTCAACATCGTCAACCGCGACACCCTGCTCGCCGCCCAGAAGGACCCGAACAGCTATCGCAACCTGATCGTCCGTGTGGCCGGGTACAGTGCGTACTTCTGCGACATGTCCCCCGACCTGCAGAACGACATCATCGACCGCACCGAACACGCGGATCTGTAAAAAATTGGAGGGGGGAAGGAGATACTTTCTGAAGAAAGTATCTCCTTCCCCCCTCCAAACCTCCCCCCTTCCTCTTCAAAGACTTTCGTATGGGTTTATGGCGGGTGGGGGAGACAAGACAAGTTCGGCACGGCTTTCGTCCCCTGGTGAAATGGGAAAAAGGAGTAGGGTTGGTATTGAACCGACCCACCACATGTTGCTTTTCCTTGAAATGAAAAACGCCTTCACGGAAAGCGGGAAATCCGCGAGCAGGGATTCGATAAAGTCAAAAGTCTTGGGAAAAGGAGGGATGGGGGTCTGGGGGAAGGGAGGGAAAACCTTTCTCCAGAAAGGTTTTCCCTCCCTTCCCCCAGTTTTCTTACGTCAGGAGCAGCCACCATGCTGGACAGGCAACAAACGGGTATCGTGTTCAATGTGCAGAAATTCAGCGTCCACGACGGCGAAGGCATCCGTACGCTGGTGTTCTTGAAGGGATGCCCGCTGCATTGCCCGTGGTGCAGCAATCCGGAGTCGCAGCGCCGCGAGCCGGAGCGCGCCTACAACCCCACGCGCTGCCTGACCGCCGCCGTATGCGGGCGGTGCGCCAAAGCTTGTCCGACCGGGGCCGTGAGCATTGTCGGCGGGCTGGTTTGCTTTGACCGCTCGAAGTGTACGGGCTGCAACGCCTGCGTGCGCGCCTGCCCGAGCGGGGCGCAGACGGTGTACGGCGAAACGCAGAGCGTGGATCAAATCCTGAGCCGCGTGGAAGAGGACGGCGTGTTCTATACGCGATCGGGCGGCGGGCTCACCCTGTCCGGGGGCGAGGCGCTGGCGCAGCCGGATTTCGCGCTGGCCCTGCTGCGCGAGGCGAAGAAACGCCATATCCATACGACCATCGAAACCTGTGGGCACTACCCGACCGACGTTCTGGATCAGGCCTGCCGGGTGCTCGATGCCCTGATTTTTGACATCAAGTGCCTCGATTCAGCCCGCCACAAGAAGGCCACGGGGGTGGGCAGCGAACTGATCCTCAAGAACATCGGGCACGTATTCGAGCACTTCCCGGAGCTTCCGGTGCTGATCCGCACGCCGGTCATCCCCGGTTTCAACGATACGGAAGAGGATATTCTCGGTATTCGTGAAATGATTCCCAGGAAGGCCAATATCCGCTATGAAGCGCTGACCTACCACCGCATGGGGCAGCCCAAATACGGCTACCTTGGGCGGCGCTATGAGCTGGAGGGCGTGAAGGCCGATGAAGCCTTCATGAAACGGTTGAACATTATGTTGAAATCCTACGAGAAATAAGAACCTTCATTTTTCTTTAGGCCGTATTGAAGCGTCTGTACCGTTGCCCCTGACCCCTGATTGTACTGGGTTCAGGGGCTTTTTGTACCTCGGGGAACTGCAGGAGAGAAGGAAAAAGGGGCTGGAAGCTGTGTTTTTTTGCATTCATGGAATGATGAACTGTGCAAAAATGCACATATTGATGGTTTCAAACCTTTGATTTGCTGTAATATGGCTGTATTAGGAAGGAAAAGAGGAGTGTGTTTTTTTGCAATGCGGAAGGTGCGTATTCGCATCATGGATTTGAAGCGCTTCCTGTGATGAAAAAAGAACATGTTATTTAAGTGTATTATAAGCCTCAAAAGAATGGATGGAGGACAATATTTCTGCGGACGGGAACGGAAGGACGGTTATTCGCATGGCAGAGGCTGAAAAACAGCAAGACGGAAGCCGAACCTACGGAAAAGATGAAAATAAAAAAGATGAAAAAAGAGTCTGTTAGGTAATTTTATCCGTTTTATAGCAGTAAGGAGTCTTGTTAAATGTTTTTTGTTTCACAAATGGTCCGCCTCTTGCTTTAGGGAAAGCAAAGATCGTCGTCAAGGCGTCACGCCAGACATTCATGCAAAGGGGACCATCGTGAAGATCATCGACTTTCGTTTCCGTCCGAACATCCCTTCCACCGTACAGGGGATGATCGACCATCCCGTCTTCGGCGAGATGCACGCGCTGTTCAAATTCCATGAGCGCGCCCGCTCCCAGCCCATTGAAGACATCGTGCGCGACATGGAAGCGCAGAACGTGGTCAAGGGCGTCATCACCAGCCGCGACGCGGAAACCACCTACGGCATCGCTTCCGGCAACAAGGGGGTTATCCCCTTCCTCGAACAGTATCCCGACCGTTTCATCGGCATGGCCGGGCTTGACCCGCACAAGGGAATGGACGCCATCGACGAGCTGGGGCTCATGGTCGAAACCCACGGTTTCCGTGGCGCGGCCATCGACCCGTTTCTCGCCAAGATTCCGGCCAACCACGCAAAATATTATCCGATCTATGCCAAGTGCTGTGAATTCGACATTCCCGTCGTGATCAGTACGGGCATGGCGACCCTGGTGGACGGGGCCGACCCCGAGCATTGCCACCCCCGGTATATCGACGCGGTGGCCCGGGACTTCCCCAAGCTCAAGATCATAGTGAGCCACGGGTGCTACCCGTGGGTGAACGAGATCATCATGGTCGTTCAGCGCAACCGCAACGTCTATCTGGAGCTTTCCGAGTACGAGCAGTCGCCGTTCTCCGAAGGCTACATTCAGGCCGCGAACACCATGATCGGCGACAAGGTGATCTTCGCCAGCGCCCATCCGTTCCTCGACTTCAAGGGGCAGATCGCGCTGTATAGGAAACTGCCTTTCAGCCCGCAGGCGCTTGAAAACATTTTTTACAACAACGCCGCCAAGCTGCTTGGCCTTTGACGGTGGCCAGCGGGCAGGTTCCCTCGTATCTTGAGAACCGTTGAACCGTCTTCCCGTTCTGCCGGGGAAGAGCCCGTCACGGTGCTGGCCAACGCCGCATTGGAAAGCTGATTTTGGGAGAGGGGGCGGTACAGGGCCGCCCCCGTGCCGGAAGGTCGGGGGGCCGTCCGGCGCGGGAACGAAACAGAGGAATCTCCCACAGGGGGAGACGGGCTTTGTCCCGGTTTGCAGCATCATCTCCATTTCGGGGGAAAAAAGAGGAGGAATTGCATGAGACGTTTTCTTACGGCCTTCGCCGCGGCTGTCCTGATGCTTTCGCTTGGCACCGCCAACGCGGCGGAATACAAGAAGATAACCATCCGTGCCGCTACCGCGAACCCGCAGGGCAGCCTGCATGTGGTCGCCATCGACAAGTTCAAGGAGATCGTCGAGAAGGAATCCAACGGCGCGATCACCGTACAGACCTTCTATGGCGGCTCGCTCGGCGACGAACAGGCCAACGTCAAACAGCTCCGCAACGCCGAGATCCATCTCGCGGTGCTGGCGGACGGGAACCTGACGCCCTTCGCGCCGCAGGCCGGGGTGTTTATCCTGCCGTACATGTTCCCGAAGATTTCCGACGCTGAAAAGCTGTTCGGCAATGAAGCGTTCATGAACAAGACCGCCGACGCCATCGCCAAGCAGAGCCGTACCCGGCCCCTGTCGTGGCTTGTGGGCGGCTACCGCATCATCACCAACTCCAAGAAGCCCATCAACACGATGGCCGACCTCAAGGGCCTGAAGATCCGCGTTCCCGCCGTGGAGCTCCAGCTTGCCGCCTTCCGCTCGTGGGGCGTCGAGCCCCATCCGCTGGCGTGGTCCGAAACCTTCAACGGGCTTCAGCAGGGCGTGGTCGACGGACAGGAAAACCCCCACGCCATCAACCGCGACCAGAAGTTCTGGGAAGTCCAGAAGTACATCACCAACATCCATTATATGCTCTGGGTCGGCCCGATGCTCGTGAGCGACCCGTGGTTCCGCAAGCTCGACCCGCAGACCAAGGCCCTCGTGGAAAAGGCCGCCAAGGAAGCCGCCGCCTACGAATGGAAGTGGTCCGCGGAACAGGATGAAATCGCCCTCAAGGAATGCCTTGCTCGCGGCATGGTCATCAATGACGTGTCCGACGAACCCGCCTGGACGGAGGCCGCCCGCTCCGTGTGGCCGCAGTTCTACGACAAGGTCGGCGGCAAGGCCGTGGTGGATGAAGCCCTCGCCATCATGCAGCAGTAAACGGACGCCCGGCGCGCGGGTTTCGGCTCCGCGCGCCGTCTTCATTCCTTGGAGGACGTATGTCTTTTTTCAAGCAGCTCTACGACAACTTCGAAGAGGGGGCCTGTGCTCTGTTCGTCGCGGTCATGGTTCTCTGCCTCTTCCTTCAGGTGGCCATGCGCATCGCCGTGGGGTCGTCGCTGGCGTGGACGGAGGAGCTTTCCCGCTACAGTTTCCTCTGGGCCGTGTATGTCGGGGCCGCCCTTGCCGTGAAGCGCGGCGGGCATGTCCGCATCACCGCACAGTTCATGTTCCTTCCGACCCGCTGGCGGCTCGTGTTCCGCGCCGTCGGGGACATCATCTGGATCGGCTTCTCCCTTTATGTGGCGTGGATCGGGCTCGCCTGCATAGAAGAGGGCCTGTATTACCCCGAAGTGTCGCCTACCCTCGGCGTTGTGAAGGCGTGGGTGGAATGCATTATCCCGTTCAGCTTCGTGCTGGTGAGCTGGCGCATCGTTGAGGAATACGTCGTGCGCTGGCGGAACGGCACCCTCGGAGAACTGGTACGTTACGAGGAGGCAGCCTGATGACGCCCCTAGCCATTGCCCTCATTGTCCTTGTCGCCATGTTCCTGCTGGGGCTGCCGATCTTCATGTCCCTGATCATCTCTTCCGTGGTGGCGATCCTCGCGGGCGGGGACATCCTGCCCCTGTCGGTCATCCACAACTCGCTTTTTGACGGCCTGAACCTGTTCCCGCTGCTCGCCATCCCCTGTTTTGTGGTCGCGGGCACGCTCATGGAGTTCGGGAACATCACGCAGCAGATCGTCGACGTGGTGAAGCAGCTTGTGGGCCGCGTCTACGGCGGCCTCGGCATCACCACCATCCTCGCCTGCACGTTCTTCGCGGCCATTTCCGGCTCCGGGCCGGGGACCGTCGCCGCCGTGGGTACCATCCTCGTCCCGGCGATGGTCCGCAACGGCTATTCCAAGGATTACGCTTCGGCGGCGGCTTCTTCCGGAGGCACCATCGGCATCCTGATCCCGCCGTCCAACCCGATGATCATCTATGCGATCCTCGGGAACCTGTCGGTGACCGCCATGTTCACCGCAGGGTTCATCCCCGGGTTCATCGTGGCCTTCGCGATGATCATGACCGCCTACCTGCTGGCGAAGAGGAACGGCTTCAAGGGCGACGAGAACGCCGCGCCCTTCAACATGAAGTTTTTCCTCAGGAGCTGCGGCAACGCCGGGTTCGCGCTGGCGACGCCGTTCATCATCCTCGGCTCGATCTATACCGGCTGGGCGACGCCCGTGGAAGCGTCCGTGGTCGCCATCGTGTGGGCGCTGTTCGTGGGCATCGTGATCAACCGGGTGCTCAGGCCCCGGCACATCTACCGGGCCCTGCTGGAAGGCGCGATGACCTGCGGCGCGGTGCTGCTCATCGTGGGCGCGTCCACCCTGTTCGGCAAGATCCTTACCTTTGAGGAGGCCCCGCAGCGCCTTGCGTCCATCGTGCTCGGCATTTCCGACGATCCCCATCTCGTGCTGCTCATGATCATCGGCGTGCTGTATGTCCTTGGCATGTTCATGGAAACGCTGGCGACCATCATCATCCTCGTACCGGTGCTCCTGCCCATGATCCTCCAGCTCGGCATCGACCCGATCCATTTCGGCATAGTCCTTGTGGTGACCAACAACGTCGCCATGCTGACGCCGCCGCTTGGAGTCAACCTTTTCGTGGCGTCGCGGATAGCGGGCATCTCGGTGGAGCGCATCTCCGTCGCGGTCATCCCCTACCTGATCGCGCTGACCCTGTGTATCCTGCTGTTCACCTACGTCCCGGCGATCAGCACATGGCTGCCCAGCCTTATGGGGTACGGGCAGTAGCCCCGGCGGAGGCGCTTCTTTACGGTTCCGCCCGGCTTCTCCGCCGGGCGGATTCTTTTCCATTATAGTAACAACTTATGATTTCTTGCTTTTCGGCATGTGATGGGGCATAAGGAGAAGATGCTTCGAGAAACGATTCACAAACTAAGAACGGACATGTAATGTTGCAAGAGTATCTTGATCAGCTTTTTGACGCCTTCAAAGAGGGGATCTGCATCTCCGACGTGGAAGGGACCGTCGTGCATTTGAACAGGCGCCATGCCGAAATCACGGGCATCCCCCGCGAAGAGATGCTGGGGCATTCCGTGATGGAGTTCGTCAAGCGCGGCAGGCTCGACGTGGTGCTGAACCCGGAGGTCATGCGGACGGGGCAGCCCGCCACGCGCGTGCAGACCGTTTCCGACGGGCGGAAGCTGATCCTCGAAGCCAATCCGGTTTTCGACGCGCAGGGCAAGCTGGTGCTGTGCATCACCTTCCTCCGCGACGTGACCATGCTCTCCGAGATGCGGGAGCAGATGAGCGTCCAGAAGGAACTGCTCGAAGCGTTCCAGCAGCTCAGTACCGCCGGGGACGCGCAGGAGCTTTCCCGCAAGACGCCGAAGCTGTTCACCAGCAGTGCCATGATCAAGCTCTACGGCGAGGTGAACACCATTGCGGAGACGGACGCCACGGTCCTGCTGCTCGGTGAGACGGGCGTGGGCAAGGACGTCATTGCCCGCCGCATCCACGCCCTGAGCCTGCGCAAGAATAAGACCTTCATCAAGGTGGACTGCGGAAGCATCCCAGAAAACCTTATTGAAACCGAGCTGTTCGGCTATGTGGCGGGCACGTTTTCCGGCGCGAGCAAGACGGGCAAGATCGGCCTCATCGAAGCGGCGGCGGGCGGCACGCTGTTCCTCGACGAAATCGGGGAGCTGCCCATGCCCATGCAGACGCGGCTGCTCCGGTTCCTTCAGGACTGGGAGATCATGCGCGTGGGTTCCACCACGCCGAAGCAGATCGACGTCCGCATCGTCGCCGCCACCAACAAGAATCTCGAACGCGCCATCGCGCGCGGGGAATTCCGCAGTGATCTCTATTACCGGCTCAAGGTGGCGGTGATCGCCATTCCGCCGTTGCGCGACCGCCAGGCGGACATTCTGCCCCTCGCACGCATGTTCCTGCGGTTTTACGGCAGCAAGTACCATCGACAGCTGACGTTTTCCGAAGAAGCCGAATCGCTGCTCCTCGACTACAAGTGGCCGGGCAATATCCGCGAGCTGGAAAACCTTGTGCAGGGGCTGGCCGTGACCAGCAAGGACAGCGTGATCCGGGCCTCGGATGTCCCCATTTCGGGCGTGGCGAAGCCTGCCGCATCGGCGCGCAGGGACGGCCTCGATTTTGAACTCGACGGCAAGACATACAAGGAGATCATGAAGGACCTTGAGAACAAGGTCCTTTCAGCCGCGATGGAACGTTACGGCAGCATCACCGAGGTCGCCAGGCACTTTCAGGTCGACCGCAGTACGATTTTCAGAAAAGTGAAGGAATTGGAGAAAGAAGGGAAGATGCGGTGACGCTTGGGGCTGGGAGGTGACCGCTGTACCTCGGGAATACATCGGGTGGGGCGGCGATGCTGGCTGTTCGGCGTCTTCAGCCCGTTTTATCACCAGATAGGGAAAGGGCGGGGTATGGATTGCCTTCGGGGAGTGCCGTTCCCGAACTTGAAGCCACCCGTGAGGGAGCGCGTCAAGACGGAAAAGGGAGGATGCCCGGCGTTGTTCGGGGGCCTCTTTACGTTCGCCAGAAGTTTTTTGAGCCCCCGGTGCTGTTTCGAAGGCTCGCCAAGCCTCCGTTTTATGGATACGGCGCGTACCGCGGACGTAACCAAGAATGGAATACAGTCAATAGGATGGGAGGGGGAAGCATGGATTCGGCCCTCCCGCCGCATGAAGGCAGCCCGCTGAACTCCAGCGGGCTTTCCTTTTTCTGGCTATCCCATCATCCCCGCTAGATACTTTTCAGGGATACGGTCTGGAACCCGTCGGCGCTCCGCCCGTTGGGGGATTTCCTCTCCGCCGTATCCGTTCGGAATGCGTCACACGGTTGCCCATCTTTTCCGTCCGTAATCTACCGCATCTGTTGGAATAGCATTCGCAACCTCTAGTCTTTTCCACGCTCGAAGGGGCGGCGTGCTATCCCACACGGAGGCGCTTGTCCCCCTCTCCTGTTTCGCCGGAAAAATAGGCGGGTGAGCAGAGGCTTCCGTTGTCCTTCCCCCTCGGCATTTTTTCCGGCTTTTTCTTTCGCCTTTCACAGCGCGCCATCCTGTCAATCTTCCTTTTTCCGTTCCGCATCCGTTTCCTTGCGCGGGCAGGTTGCGGTCCCATCCTGGGATCCTGGCGGTGTGTTTTCGTGCCCTGAATGCCTGTCGGCAAAGGAGTCCGGAAACTGCGCTGCCGTAACTGTGCGGCATACCTGACTGAAAATAAAGAGAACGGCATAAAGGGCACTGTATTTTCATGTGGTGAGAATTTTTTCTCAATGAGATGCGAAAAGAGAATTTCAGGATGAGAATAATGTGCCTGCAATGATAAAAAATCTGTAACAATAGTGAGATGCGGAGTATGCGCCGTATGGCACAAAAATCGCATTAGAAAAAATGTCCGGTTACACGGAGAAGATGTGAAACCTTTTATGATAACAGGAGAAGTTTCATGGAATGGAATCCCGAAGTTGTACGCCGTGTTCGTGGGGCCATGCAGGACAGGGCCCGCTCTCAGGCCTGTCTGTTCAAGGCGTTTTCCTCAGTAATGACCCGCGAACAGGCCGAGGCCCTCGCCCGTGAGGGGATTGCCGAATACGGCCGCATCCGTGCCGAGCGCGACGGGCGCAAGCTGGCTCCCGAAGACTGGATGAACGAACACTACACCATGATGGGCGGCGTATTCGAGACGGAAATTTCCGACACCGAAGAATACTGCGAAATGAAGATGCACTACTGCCCCCTCCTCGAAGAATGGAAAAAGATGGGGCTTTCTCCTGAAGATCAGGATCTTTTCTGTGACGTGGCTATGGAACTGGATCGCAACCGCGCCAAGGAGCACGGCATCCCGTGCGATATCGTGGAACGCCTCGGCAAGGGCGACCCCTTCTGTCGCGTCGTGCTGTGGAAAAAGAAGAAGGATTGACCGGGACGGCGGGCTTTTTCGCCTGATCGCCCGACTCCCCGGAAAACGGAGGGCATACGCTCCCGCTTTCCGGGGGGCGGGGCCTCAACAACACAAAGGAATTCCATGAAAAACCTCAACGATATTTTTTCCGGCGCGGTTCTTCTATGCCTTTGCGCGGTGGGGGCTTACGAAGTGTCGGCCTCCATCGCCCCGTCCGATGGGGAGGTTGTCGGGGCGGATGCGCTGCCCACGCTGGCCCTCGGCGGCATGGCGCTGTGCGGGGTTTTCCTCATCCTCCAAGGGCTGCTGAGGAGCCGGCCCGGCCGTAGTTGGGGAAACCGATCCGCCGTCATCAAGACCCTTCTCTTTTTCGGTTTCTTCGTCATGTACCTGTCCGGCATGATCTGGCTCGGCGACCGGCTCGTGGAGCAGAGCTGGTTCCCGTGGCCGCACAACGGCGGATTTACGATCTCCACGTTCCTGTTCCTGCTGTTCTCCCTGCCCCTTCTGGGACGCCGGAATCCCGTTGAAATCATGGGAGTGGCGGCGCTGACCACGGGAGCGCTGCTGTATGCCTTCGGATACTTCTTTCAGATCATGTTGCCGTAGGAGGACACGATGTCCGAGGTTTTTGCTGGGATAGAAGCGGCCTTGAGTTTCGGTTCGCTGATAGCCAACGTCACCGGGGTTTCTTTGGGCATCCTGTTCGGGGCCATGCCGGGCCTGACGGCGGCGATGGGCGTAGCCCTGCTCATCCCGCTTTCCTTCGGGATGCCGCCCGTGGAGGCTTTTTCCATGCTGCTCGGCATGTACGCCGGGGCCATTTACGGGGGATCGATCACGGCCATCCTCGTCGGCACGCCGGGCACGGTGGCCGCCGCCGCGACCCTGCTCGAGGGCCCGAAGCTGACCGCCAAGGGGCAATCGCGCAAGGCGCTGGAAATGGCCACGTTCGCCTCGTTTTTCGGGGGCATCTTCAGCGCGGTCGCTCTGGTGACCTGCGCGCCGCTGCTGGCGACCGCCGCCATGTCGTTCGGCCCGGCCGAATATTTCGCACTGGCCGTTTTCGCGCTCACGGTGGTGGCGACCCTGTCTTCAGGGGCCATGTGCAAGGGGCTTGCCGCCGCATTCGTGGGCCTTTTCCTTTCCACGGTGGGGATCGATCCGGTTTCCGGCGATTTCCGCAACACGTTCGATGTGCCGGAACTGTTCAACGGCATCTCGCTGGTGCCCGCGCTCGTCGGGCTTTTCGCGGTATCGCAGGTGCTCCTGTCCCTTGAGGATGTCTTCCTCGGCAAGAGCGGGATCGTCAAGGAGGGCAAGCTGTCCAATCAGGGGCTGACGCTCAGGGAAATCTGGACGAACAAGTTCAACCTGCTGCGTTCCTCGCTCCTCGGCACGCTCATCGGCATCATCCCGGCTACGGGGGCCAGCGCCGCGACTTTCATCGCCTACGGCGAAGCCAAGCGCTTCTCGAAGCATCCCGAAGCGTTCGGCAAGGGGACGCTGGAAGGGGTGGCCGCGACGGAAAGTTCCAACAACGGCGTGACCGGCGGGGCGCTCATCCCCCTGATGACGCTGGGCGTCCCCGGCGACGTGCTCACCGCCATCCTGCTCGGCGCGCTGATGATCCAAGGCCTGACGCCCGGCCCGCTGCTTTTTCAGGAGCACGGCGCCACGGTCAACGGCATCTTCGCGAGCTTCTTCGTCTCCAACATCCTCATCCTTGTGGTCGGGCTCATCGCCGTGCGCATCCTCGGCAAGGTCGTCCTCGTGCCTACGGCGATCCTCATGTCCATCGTGCTCACGCTGTGCGCCATAGGCAGTTTTGCGGCCAACAACTCCACGTTCGACATCGGCGTAATGGCCGCCTTCGGGCTGCTTGGCTACCTGATGCTCAAGGCGGGGTTCCCCCAGCCGCCCATGCTGCTCGCCATGATCCTCGGCCCGCTCGCGGAATCCAACTTCCGCCGGGCCCTGTCCCTCTCCCGCGACGACTTCAGCACCTTTTTCACCAGCCCCATATCCTGCGCCATATTGGCCGTCAGCGCCTGCGTCGTCCTCAAAACCATTTGGGACGAATACAGGGGATGCAAGCGCGAGGCGGTCTGATTCATCCACACTTTTTCAGGAGGAGCCTTCATGAAGAGGAATCTGTCCCGGATGTTCCGCACCGGCATTGCCGCAGCCGCAGCCCTGCTCTGCGCCATGCCGTTCCAAGCTGCGGCAGAAGACTACCCGAGCCGCCCGATCACCCTGATCATGCCTTTCGGCGCGGGCAACGCCCCCGACACCGCCGCCCGTATTATCGGCGACTACCTGCAGCGCAAGCACAACATCACGCTGCTCATCACCAGCAAGCCCGGCGGCAGCGGCATCCCCGCCACGCTCGAAACCGTCCGTGCCCGTCCCGACGGCTATACCATCAGCCTCACCTCGGCCAACGTGCTGACCGTCGTCCCGCAATACAAGAAGTGCGGCTTCACCTATAAGGATCTGGCCCCGGTGGCGCAGGTCAACGTCTTCACGATGGGCTGGGGCGTCCGCGCCGATTCCGGCATCGCCAGCGTGCAGGATCTCATGGACAAGGCCAAGGCCGAACGCGGCAAGTACAGCCTCGCCAGCCCCGGCGCGTTTACGGCCCAGCGCTTCTACCACGCCAACGTGATGAAGCTGTTCCCCGAATCCGACCTCCCCTATGTGGCCTACAACGGCGGCGCGGAAATCGTGACGGCGCTCCTCGGCAACCACATCTCCGCAGGGTTCACGCCCGTGGTGAACTTCAAGCCACACAAGGACATCCGCGTCATCGCCGTGTGCGGCGCCCAGCGCGATCCCAACTATCCCGACGCGCCCACGTTCAAGGAAATGTTCGGCGACGGTTTCGTGTTCGACTCCGTGTACGGCATCGTGGCCCCGCTCAAGACCCCCAAGGATCGCATCGAACGCCTCCAGAGCCTGATCAAGGAAGCCCTCAGCGATCCCGACGTGCAGGCCAAGTTCGCCAAGGTCAACATGACCACCAACTACCTCCCCGCCGACGAATTCGGCAAGGTCATCGAAGGGTACTACAAGCTCTTTGAGGAGCCTATCCGCAAGGCTAAGGAAGCCGAAAAGAAGTAAAGGCAAGCCCTTCGTCAGGAAGCCGTCCTCAGGGGCGGCTTTTTTGTTTGGGGGCCAGCACGGGCGGCGTCAAGGGGGCCTCCCTTCCGCTTGGCGGGTTTCGCCGGGGCGCGGGAGGCGTCCGTATGCCGAAACGCCCGGCAGCCGTTTTTCCCGCGGACAGCCACGGGCGCATCTGGGGATGGGTATCGCCCGCAACCCGATGCGGCCCTTTTGCAGGGGGAGGGCGGAAACGGCGGAGCCCCTTCAAGAGCAGGCGATGGAGCCCCGGTTCCGCTCTTGAAGACATGCGAAGGGCCTCCCCCCGGCGCAGCGGTGCTGTTGCATGAGAAGGTCCCGGCAGCCCCCGCCGTCCAAAGGCAGCCTCTCAGAATCGGTTTCCGCCACCCGCTTCGGGAACAACAAAAAAATACGGCTTCTCCTTTTTTCCACCTTTTCGCTTGTCTTTTTCTCATGCAGGTGAGAAACTCAAAAGAGTAACTATAAAAGTAAGATACATCGATAAAACATATAGATTTGCCTATTTGGAGACACCTATGAGATCGGAAATCCATGCCGCTGTCCCCCTGTGGATCAACACCCCTCTCGAACCTCCCCTCCCATCGGGTTCCCCCGTCACCGAGCGTTGGCGCCTTGTGCAGAAGCATCTTCCCCCGTTGGCGGAGCTGCTGGACGTGGAAATCGTGATCATGAACGCGGAAGGCTACTGCGTGGGGGGAACCGGCCCCTACCTCCGCGGTGTCGGTTTCCGGATGCCCGCGGACAATGCGCTGACCTACAGCCTGCGTTCCGGCCAGAGCTCCATGGTGCTGACGCCCGGCAAGGAAGAAGTCTGCCGTACCTGCTCCGGCAAGGGGGCCTGCGCGGATGTGGCCAATTTCACGGGGCCGGTGGTGATAGAAAACGAAATCGTCGCGGTCGTGCAGATCGTGGCCTTCACCGACAATCAGCGCGCCGAGCTGCTGATGAAGTCGGAAAAGGCGTTCGAGCTCATCAGCCAGATCATCGGTTTCGCATGGGCCCGCGGACGCGACGTGGAATCGCTCCCCGAACAACCGCGCGATGACCGTTTTCCCAGCATCATCGGCGAGAGCAAGGCCATCTTGCGGCTCAAGGCGGCTATCCTGAAGGCCGCCGGCACGAACGCCACCGTCCTTATCCAAGGGGAGTCGGGGACGGGCAAAGAGTTGATCGCGCAGGCTGTCCATGACAACAGCCCCCGCCATACGGGGCCGTTCGTCGCCATCAACTGCGGGGCCATCCCGGAATCGCTCATGGAAAGCGAGCTGTTCGGTTATGAGCCCGGCGCGTTTTCCGGCGCGAACAGCGGGGGCCAAAAGGGGCTTCTGGAACAGGCGCACACGGGTACCTTCTTCCTCGACGAGGTATCCGAAATGCCCGTGTCGCTTCAGGTCAAGCTGCTGCGTGTCTTGCAGGAGCGCGTTGTCCGGCGCGTCGGCGGGAAGGTCAACCACAGCGTGGACATCCGCATCATCGCCGCCAGCAACAGGAACCTTCGTGAACTGGTGGCGCAGGGGGCGTTCCGTGAAGACCTGTTCTTTCGGCTGGACGTGATCCCCCTGTTCGTGCCCCCGCTCCGGGAGCGGCAAGGCGACATCCGGCTGCTGGTGGCCCATTTCCTCCAGTCGTTCAGCCGCGAACGGGGCTGCACCTACCGGGTCGCCACCGAACTCATGCACGCTTTCGAGGCCTACCCGTGGCCCGGCAACGTGCGCGAACTGAAAAACTTTGTGGAATACGGGGTCGGGTTTTGCGAGCACGGCGTCCTGACGCTGGATCTCATGGATTCCCGCTTCAAGACGGCAAGCCCCCCTCCCGTCAAAACGGAAAAAGGTATGCCGTCCCCACCGCCGGGGCCTGCCCGCGATACGGCGGAATACGACAGGATCATGCAGCTCCTCGGGCGCTACGGGCAGCACACGGAAGGGAAAAAACGGACGGCCTCCGAACTGGGGATCAGCCTTGCCACGCTTTACCGCAGGATGGGGCAGCTGGGCATCACGGCGAGAAAGCACGCGAGATGACTGAGGGCTCGCCTTTTCGCATGGATACGGCGGCAACCGCCCGCCCTGTCGCAATCCCCTGCATGGCGGGCCATTGCCTGTTCCAGGCCTTGGACGCCTTCAGCAGGCCTGCGCAAAGGAGAGGGAGGGGCCGCCTTCCCTTCCGTCATTTCCCCCAGCCCGCCTGGGGCAAAACATCCCGGCTGTGCCTCCTCCCATGCGCTGCCGGGGGACATGGCGGGGAGGACGGACCGCGCGGGGATAAGCGAAACGGGCGAACCCGTAAGGATGGGCGGGAGGATGGACAGGATGTCTGTCGCTCGAGATCGCCCCATGCAGGAAACAGCCATAGCGGATGGGGTGGGCGAACGGCTTTCCCTTGAAGGGGATCCGGTTTTTGAGGCCCCACAGACCCCCTATAAGAAGATGCCTTCTTGGGGGGGAATGCGGCAGGCGGGTTGCGGCGAGGCAAAAACGGTGGAAGGCGCATTGAGGAGTGCCATCAAGCGGTTTCGATTTGCAGCGGACAGATTGGGAACGCTTTTTCGGGTACGAAAAAAGGACTCATGATTATTCATCATAAGTCCTTCAAAATTCTGGTGCGGCTGGAGAGATTCGAACTCCCGGCCTACAGGTTCGTAGCCTGTTGCTCTATCCAGCTGAGCTACAGCCGCATCACGAGAAAGAGGTATAGTCGGACGGCCCGGTTCCGTCAAGCGTTTTTTGGGGAACTCTCGCGAAAAAAATCTCTCCTGTGCGGAAAGAAATATTTTTTTCACTATAATATCATGATATTATCTGTTTTTATCTTCTTGAAAAAAGACAAGAAGGACAGCTTCCGTATGAGGCTGCCGGGGGATTGGGCCGAGGGATTCAATGACAGCGGGAGGTTGAAGTGGGAAAGGGGAGGGGCGTACTCCTTTGGAAAGCGTCCCTCTCCCTTCCTCAATGTGTCTAAAACTCCGGCGGAAGCTGGAGCATTTCCTCGTACGTGAACACGGGGCCGTCCACGCACATGTAATGGCTCCCGACCTTGCAGTGCCCGCACTTGCCGATGCCGCAGTGCATGTTGGTTTCGAGGGCCGTGTAAATGTCCGAGGGCTTCATGCCGAGCTGCATGAGGTCGCGGGCGACGGCCTTGATGCGGCGGGCGGAGGCGCAGATGATCGCCGAGGTGTTTCTCCAGTCGAGGCCGAGGCCGGGCAGCAGGTCGTTGATGTAGCCGATGTGCGCATCCACCTGATCCGTAGGCTTGGAGAGCGAGTAGTGCACCTCGACGCCGGGGACTTTCGCCCATTCGCGCAGGTCGTCCTTGAGCAGCAGCCCGTCATAGGTCGAAGCGCTCGCCATAATGGCGATGCGCCCGAAGTCCGGCTTGTTTTCGATGGCCCGGACCAGCGTTGCGCGCACGGGCGCATGGCCCACGCCGGAGCCGACGACCAGCAGATCGCGTCCCTTCAGCGTCTCGTAGGGCAGGGGCACGCCGAACGGCCCGCGCAGGCCCATCATGTCCCCGACCTTCAGGTTGTGCATGGCCGTGGTGACCTTGCCGACCTTTTTGACGTAGAAGGTGAAGGCATCCTTCACGCGGTCGCTGAACGGCACGGAAATGGCGATTTCCCCCGCGCCGAACACGGTCAGCATGAAGAACTGGCCGCGCAGGGCGGGGCGGCCTTGATTGGGGCGGTCGCGGTAGCGGACCGTAAACCGCTTGATGCCCTTGGCTTCCTCAAAAATATCGATGATCTCCGCTACGAGCGGCGTATACGGCTGAGGGTCGAACAGGCGTTCCTCGCGCTCGTAGTGCACGTTGACCGCCGGGGCGGGGGCTTCCAGCACCTCGTGGGGCGTCCGTTCCTTCATCCGGGCCATGATGTCCACCATGTCGATGGATGCCGGGCAGACGGCCGCACAACGCCCGCATCCGGTACAGCCCTTCATGCCGAAGCGCTCTTCGATATATTGCAGCTTGTCGTAGATCCGGTAGCGCACAGCCGAAGCCTTGGAGCGCGGGTTATGGAATTCCGCGTTCCGGGTGAACGATACCGACTGGCACGAGTCCCAGACCCGGACGCGGGTACCGGAATGGGGCGTGTCCTGCTCCTCTTCGGTGGTGAAACAGGTACAGGTGGGGCAAACGCGCGTGCATCCGGTACAGGCGATGCAGCTTGAGGCGATGGCGTCCCATTCTTCGTCCTTGAAGTGCGCGGCAAGCACCTGCCGGACCGTGGACGTGTCCAGCGTGCGGCGGAACGTCTTCAGCGCGTCTTCCTGCAACGCTTTCTTGCGTCTGCGGCCCGTGAATTCGAGGTCGCGGTACAGGAGCGGCGCGACGTGCGACAGGAGCGCCTTGCCCCGGTCCGAGCCCGCCTCCACCCAGTACCAGTCGTTCTCTCCCTTCCCCCCTTTCTTGTGGTCGGGCCCGTAATCCGGGGTCAGAAGCAGGTCATACCCCTTGCCCGCCTGCATCCCGTATTCGGTGTGGGCGGTGATTTCCGCGAACGGCCCGGTTCCCATCGAGGCGCAGTAGCATTCCGGCCCGGCCTCAAGGCAGTTCACGGCGACGATGAACACGTGCTGGCGGCGCAAATGGTAATTGATGTCGTGGTGCTCGCCGAGAAAAAAGCGATCCATGTAGGCCAGCCCGTACGTGTCGCAGGGCCGCAGACCGAACAGGATCTTGTCTTCTTCCTGCAAGGATGACGAAGACGGCGCGCTGATGGCGGTACAGGTCTTCTCGTTGCCTTCCCAGCGGAACAGCTCCTCGCGCTCGCCGAAGACGAATCCCTTGGGCGCGACGATCAGGTTGGTGTATTCGTCCGGCTCCATGAACCGGACCTCTTTCCGGGTACGGCGCGACCAGATGCGCATCTGCGCGTTGTCCGGGCTTCCGCTCGGGACGAATACCGAATACCGCGCCGACCAGCGCGTCAGTATTTCGGGGAGATCCGATGCTTTGAACTTGAACATGAGGGCTCCTGGGGGAAAGGCGGGAATACGGGGGAGGGAAACCCTGCTGGAGAAGGGGTATCGCTCCCCCGCGCCCCCACCTTTTCCAATATTTTCGACTGGTGGGGAGGCTGCGCCCCATTTGTTTCAAAAACCTTGCTGATTAGTTGAATACACAGCAACTCTTTATTCCAAAGGAAAAACCGCGAACAGGGATTCGATAAACACGAAAGGCTTTGAAGGGAGAGAGGAGGGGGCTCGGGGGAGAGGGAAACTTTCTCCAGAAGGTTTCCCCCTCCCCCGATATTCCTTTCCCCTACTTCGCCTCCTCCACACGCACGGGCGTGAGCTTCAGCGCGGGGATTTTGACCGTGGGGTCGAGATGCTCGTGGCTCGTGAGCGCGTTGGCGGGGCTCTCCGCGAAATGGAAGGGGAGAAAAACGGTTCCGGGCTGGAGATCCGTGGCCGTCCGCAGGCGGGCCACGATGGAGCCCTGACGCGACGTCACGCGCACTTTCCAGTTGTCCTTGAGCCGCAAGGCCGCCGCATCGTCCGGGTGCATGTCGAGAAACGCCTCGGGATACTCGCGGTCCAGCGCCCACGAGCGCCGGGTCATCGTGCCGGTGTGGTAGTGGTGCGAGACGCGCCCGGTGATCAGCGTGAACGGATAGGTTTCATCCGTGGCGCAGCCGAGATCGTCGGGCACGTCGTTGACCGTGAACAGCCCGCGCCCCCGCGTGAAGGACGCGGCGTGCAGATAGGGCGTGCCCGGATGATCCGGGGTCGGGCAGGGCCAGCACAGCCCCTGTTCCTCGGCAAGGCGGGTATAGTCCATGCCCGCGTAACTCGGGACCACCTGACGGATCTCATTGAAGATCTCGCGGGGCGAATCGTAGTCCGCCCGCCCGCCGAGCGCGTTGATCACGTCGCACAGGATGCGCCAGTCGGGGCGGGTGCCGGGCAGGGGGGGCAGGACTTCGTTGATGAGCTGTACCCGGCGTTCGGTATTGGTGAACGTCCCCTGTTTTTCGAGATAGCTGGCCGCGGGCAGGATCACGTCGGCAAGCCGCGCCGTGGGCGTCATGAAAATGTCCTGCACGATGAGGAAATCGAGGTTCCGCAGCCCTGCTTCGACTTTCGCCGCGTCCGGATCGGACTGCATGGGGTTCTCGCCCATGATGTAGGCCGCCCGGATGCTCCCGTCGCGCATCCCGTCCATGATTTCGGTGAGCTTCTTGCCCTGCTCGTCGGCGAACGGGCCCCAGAGCCGGGCGAAACGCTGGTGCCCCAGCTCGGAATCCGCCTTGACGTAGCCGGGCAGGGTTTCGGGGAGCGCGCCCATATCGCAGGAGCCCTGCACGTTGTTCTGCCCGCGCAAGGGGATGAGCCCGGTGGAAGGCCGCCCGATCATGCCGCAGAGCATGACGAGGTTCGCCAGCGCGCCGCAGGTTCGGGTTCCCGTTACCTGCTGGGTGACGCCCATGCAGTAGAGGATGATGGAATTGGGCCCTTTGGCGTACAGCCGGGCCGTTTCCCGGATGGCTTCGGGCTGGAGGCCGGTGAGCGGCGCGGCCCATTCCGGAGTGCAGCCCTCCAGCGAGGCGCGCAGTGCGTCGAAATGCTCCGTGCGCTCGTTGATGAAGGCGTCGTCCTGCCCTTTTTCTTCAAACAGGATGACGTGCATCAGCGCGTTGACGAGCGCGAGGTTGCTGCCCGGACGGATGGCGAGGTGGATGTCCGACAGCATTGCCACGGGCGTACGCCGAGGGTCCACGGTAATGAGCTTTGCCCCGCGTTTCTTGGCCGCCGTGATGCGGGCGTAGGCCAGCGGATGCTGCGCCGACGTGTTGGAACCGATCACGAGGATGGTGTCGGCGAAGCGGATTTCCTCAAGGCCGTTGGTGGCCGCCCCGGACCCGAACGCTGTAGCCAGACCGGCTACGGTGGGGCTGTGTCAGAGGCGCGCGCAGTGATCGATATTCGGAGAACCGATCACGGCGCGGGTCAGTTTGGCGGCAAGGTAGTTCTCTTCGTTGGTGCAGCGCGCCGAGGCGAGCATGGCGAACTTGTCAGGGCCGTGCGTGCGGAGCACAGCGCGCAGATGTTCCGCAATGGCGCGGTAGGCTTCGCTCCACGAAACGCCTTTCAGCGCGCCGTCTTCCTGACGGAGCAGGGGCTGATCCAGCCGATCGGGATGGCGCGCGAAGCCGTGCCCCTGCCACCCCTTGGAGCACAACATGCCTTGGCTGACGGGATGATCCGGCTTGGGCAGGACGCCGGTGATGCGCCCGCCCTCCACGGTCAGATACAGGTTGCACCCGCATCCGCAATAGCCGCAGGTCGTCAGAACTTTTTTCATGCTCCACCCCGAAAATTGTTCAGTTGACCAATCATAGATCCGGCGGGTTTCGCTTACAAGCCTTTTCGGAGTTTGTGCGGAAAATTTTTTACGATTTCGATTGTTTTTATCGCATAAGCTTTGTTTTTCACCAAATTACCGCCCTCTTCTTCCTACGGTGTGCCGCAGGGTGCCCCTCGTAGCCTTTTTGCCGTTTTTCCCTTTAGGGTCGGCCTGTTCCACGCCAAATCCTTTCCGCTCCTTGCTTCTTCCACCCGCTGACATCGTTCAATCTTTCTTGCGGCGCAATGCCGCGTAGGGTGCAGCTCATGAAGCAATCACCCCTACATCCCCTTTTGTTGTCCGCGGTGGCGGATTCGCTCCGCCGGCCTTTCCCGGAGATCCGGCTTCTGCCCGACGGCGCGTTCGCCGCGCGCGACGGCAGGCCCGGCACGCTCACGGGAGGAAACCTCAACGCATGGAACCTCTCCGGTCCCGGCGCGGAACATGTGCTCGACCAATGGAGGCGGCGCGAGACGCCTCTGGCCGTCGACTATGAGCACCAGAGCCTCAACGCCCGCCACAACGGGCAGCCCGCTCCGGCCGCAGGCTGGATCGAGTCGCTCCGGTACGAGCCGGGGCAGGGGCTGTTCGCGTCGATCCGGTGGACGGAAGGCGCCAAGGCTTTCATCGAACAGGACGAATACCGTTTCATTTCCCCGGTGTTCTCCTTCAACACCAAAAACGGCGACGTACTGGAACTGAAAGGCGCGGCCCTGACCAATGTTCCCGCGCTTGACGGGCTTGGCGCCGTCGCCGCGACCGAGGATTTCCCTCCATCCGACACCCCTCAACCGGAGACAGCCATGAATGCGCTCAATCGGCTGAAACAGCTGCTCGGCCTGCCTGAAGACGCAGCCGAGGAAACCTTGCAGGCGGAATTGGACAAGCTCGAATCCCTGCTCACGCCCGCGAATCCCGCCGCGTCCGATCTGCCCGCTTTGCCCGGACAGCCGCCTTTTCCCCATCAGGCAGATCCGCTGCCCGGCAACGCCCGGCCCACGCTGTTCGACTTTTTGCAGGCTTGCCATCCTCAGGCGGCCCTGACCTCTCTGGTACGCGCCAACACAGCCCTGCGCGATCAGCTTTCCGTGGCGCTCAGCGTCACGCAGGGGGATCGCGTGGCCCGGAGCGTCGAAACCGCCGTAACCGACGGGCGCTTGAGCCGTGGGCTTGTCGGCTGGGCCACCGCGCTGGGACGCCAGAACCCGGAGGCGCTGGAAACCTATCTTGCCGCCGTTTCGCCCATTGCCGCGCTCTCGTCGTTCCAGAGCACGGGCAGCCGCCCCGCGCTGTCGGCTCCCGCCGCGTCCCCGCTCTCCGATGAGGAGCGCTTCGTCTGCGCCCAGCTCGGCCTGAGCGAGGCCGAGTATCTCGCTGTACGGGGGTAAGGGAGAGCCGGGGAAGGTCGGCGTCGGGATGGGCGGCTTGAAAAGCTGTTTCTTTCGCGTCCGTCCCCCGGTTTGGAAAAGTGAAAAGGCAGGGGTTCCTTCCGCATCATCTTCCTATCAGCGAAGGCTTTTAGGGAGAGGGGAGGGAACTAGGGGGAGAGGACACGGCGGTTGCCTTTGGAAAAGGCCCGTCTCCTCTCTTCAGAACCGTTTTTCATCATGAGGATATATCAAATGGCAGTAGTGACGAGTTCCCTTGTGTCGGCCCTGCGTGTGGGCTTCCAGCGTGAATTTCAGGATGCGCTTTCGTCCGCGCCGTCCCAGTGGGACAGGCTGTCCACCCGTGTGCCGAGCAGCTCGGCGGGCAATACGTACGGCTGGATTGGCCAGTTCCCCAAACTCCGCGAATGGTCCGGCGATCGCTCCTTCAAGAACATCAAAGAGCACGGCTATTCGGTGATGAACAACCTCTATGAGGCCACCGTGGACATCCCCCGCACGGCTGTGGAGGACGACGACATCGGCGTGTATGCCCCGCTGTTCCGCGAAATGGGCTATGCCGCCGGGACGCATCCCGACGAGATCGTGTTCGGCCTCCTCAAGAACGGCATGTCCGGCACATGCTATGACGGCAAGGCGTTCTTTGCCGTGGATCATCCCGTGTACCCGAACGCGGACGGCTCAGGCGACGCCGAAACCGTCTCCAACTGGCTGCGTCCCACCGCCGTGGACGGAACGGTCACCGACGGGACGCCGTGGTTCGTGCTGGATGTCTCCCGCCCGCTGCGCCCGTTCATCTTTCAGGAGCGCACCGCCCCGGAATTGCAGGTCATCACCAATCCGGACAACGACTATGTCTTCATGAAGGACAAGATCCCCTATGGCATCCGTTACCGCTGCAACGGCGGGTACGGCTTCTGGCAGCAGGCCGTGTGCAGCACGCAGGAGCTGAACGCCGCCAATTTCGCCGCCGCCCTTGAAGCCATGCAGAGCTTCCGCGCCGATGGCGGGCGTCCCCTCGGCCTCGGTTTCGGCGGTGAGGCCGGGACGATGCTTGTCGTGCCCCCGTCCCTTCAGTCCGCCGCCCGCCGCGTCGTTTCCGCCGAGCAGGACCCCGACGGCGGCAGCAATATCTGGTACCGCGCCGCGACGCTGCTGGTCAGCCACTGGCTGATTTAGCGGAGCGAAGGCGTGGGAGGGGCTTTTCTTGTGAAAGTGCCCTTCTGAGCTCCCCCGCACGGCGTCAGCCGGAGGAGAGGCGGGGGAGTCCGCCTCAGCCGAACAAGAATGGGCGGATTGCCGCCGGAGGCATTTCTTTATGGCATACGCCACGCTTGATCAGCTTGTGAGCCTGTTCGGGGCGGACGAAATCCGCACGCTTTCGGACAGGCAGGGCACGGGCGAACTCGACGAAGCGGTCATTTCCGACGCCCTGGAGCGGGCATCCTCGGAAGTGGACAGCTATCTCGCGGATCGCTATGCGACGCCGCTTTCGGGCTCTGATCCGATTCCGCCCGTGGTGGTGTCGATCACCGGGGACATCGCCCGGTATCGGCTCACCGGGGGCGACATCCGCGACACCGATCCCATCCGTGAGCGTTACACCAAGGCGCTTAATTGGCTGCGCGACGTCGCGGACGGCAAGGCTGGCATTCCCGACCTGCCGCCTGCGGGAACGGAAACGCCGGGGGCCGTGTTGCTCGAACCGGGCACCCGCCCGTGGGATGGGGTGACGCCGTGAGCCGCACGCCGATGGAGGTTGAGGACGCGATTCTCGAACTGCTCCAGCCGCTCAGGGAAATGCCGGGAGCAAAGACCCTAGCGGCGTTTCAGGGACAACCGGACAAGGATACATGGGCCCGGCTGCGGCGCGGGTTTCCGGCGGTGCTGGTCCTGTACGCGGGGTCTCCCGCGTTCATGCCTTCGGGCCGCCGCCTTGAGGAACGCATGGAGTTCGAGGTCTACGTCATGGATAAAAGTTACCGATCGGCAGCAAACGGCCAAAAGCCGGAACCGGGGCACCCCGGAACCTATGCGCTGCTTGCCGCGGCCCGGGAACGGATTCTCGGCGTGCCGCCCCTTCCGGGCATGGGGCCGTGCCTGCCGTCCTCTATCCAAGGGTTCGTTCTGGATGGAGCCAGCGTCTACCGCATGACCGTTTCGACCATACACAATATTGCACTGTAAGGATTGGATATGACTGCAAGTCCGCAGACAAGGAATTACCTGTACGGCAAGGGCGAGCTGTTTTTCCGCGCCGTAGGGAGTGAAGGCTACGACCATCTCGGAAACGCCCCGGCCTTCACCATCAGCCTGACCGAAGAAAAGCTGGAGCATTTCAGCTCGATGAGCGGCACGAAGACCAAGGATCTCCAGCTGGTCACCCAGAAGGGGGCGACCGTGGCCTTCACGCTGGAGGAATTCACCACCGGAAACATCCTCCGGGCCTTCAAGGGCGCGGCGGTGGCGAAGCAGATGCAGGCCGCCGCGACGGTGTCCGGCCAGTCCGTCAGCGCCAACAAGGGCCTGTATACGTTCGTCGGCAAGGAGAAGCTCGGCTTCACGCGTCTGGAGCACGGCACGGTGGCCGGGGGGACGTTCGCGCCCGGCTCCTCCGTGGTGGGCTCGACGTCCAGCGCCACGGCGACCGTCGCCTATGTAACGGACGGGGTTTTGGAGTGCGTAAACGTGCGGGGGACTTTTGTGCCCGGCGAGGAGATCGCCGCCTCTGCAATCAAAGCCACGCTACAGGGGATCGCCCACGTCGCCGATGTGGTGCTCACGGACAAGGCCAGCGCGCCGACCGTCCGCTACCGTCAGGGCGTCGACTACGATCTCAACGCCCGCACCGGATTGCTGCGCGTCCGCGAATCCTGCTCCGCCGACACGGTGTTCCTGACCGCCGATTGCGAGTCTTCCGACGAGCAGCTTGTTGATGCGCTGACCGCCAGCGACGTCACCGGCGAACTGCTGTTCGTAGGCCAGCCCGATCAGGGGCCGGGGCTTGTCGTGCAGTGCTGGAAGGTGACCCTTTCGCTCAGCGGCGAGGTCGGCCTCATCAGTGAGGAACTGGCCTCCATCCCCATGACCGGCGAAGTGCTCGCCGATGATCTGAACCATCCCGAAAGCCCGTTCTTCCGGGTGCGCTATCTCGGATAACCGTAAAACATATTGTGAAAATGAGGGAACCTTTCCCTGAAGAACCGCGTTTCCTTCTTTTCCAGTTTCGTTTCCAAACGGCAGGGACCTACTCCGCGCCGCCTCCCCACCAGTCGAAAGTCTTGGGAAGGGAGGGGCGCGGGGAGGGAAACCTTTCTTCAGAAAGGTTTCCCTCCCCCGCATCATTTTTTTCCCGACAAGGATACCCAATGCGAAAATCAGCTGAATTCACGATGGAAAACGACAAGGGCACCCTGAGCGTGCGCCTTCAGGAACTGACGGTGCGCGAAGTGCTGGATATGTGCGAGCAGTTCGGCAAGGGCCCGCTGGTCCACGATTTGGAGCGGCTGCTGCCGAGGATGTCCAACCTCACTACCAATGACCTCATGGACATGACGCCCGGCGAGCTTGAGATGCTGTGGGAGCAGGTCAAGGAGGTCAACGCGGCTTTTTTCAGGATAGCCGGGGCGTTGGGCTTCGGCAGGGTGCTGGAGGCGTTCCGGGCTCAGTTGCGCAGCGATCTGATGGAGGCGGCTCTGAACGGGAACTCCTCCGTACGGTGATGCGGCTGGCGGGGGCCGGGCACAGGGACGTATTCGAGTATGGGTGGAGCGCGTTCGTCGAAGCGCTTGAGGCCGAGGCGCAGCGCCGGGACGAACGCATGAAGGACGCCGCCCTTGCCCTGCGCGTAGCGCTGCATACGGACGGGCGGCAGTTCAAAGCCTTTCTGGAAGCATAGGAGCGGGACATGGGACATGGCGGCTATACGCTGGAATTCAGCCTCAAGGATTCGGTTTCCGCGGGGTTGAAGGATATGGGCCGGGCGCTCTCGAATGTGCGGGAACTGGTGGGCTCGCTCCGGGCTGATGTCTCCGCGCTGAACAAGGAGTCCGGGCAGGCCGTTTCCGGGCTGGATCTGGGGAAGCTGGCGGAAGGGGCCGCCGATCAGCTGGAAGGCCTGTCCAAGGGGGCGCTTCAGGAGTTGGATGCGGCATTCCGGGACAGTGGCAAGACGATGGCGGACTACTATGCCGAGCGGCGGCGTCAGGCGGGAGAAACCGCTGACATGGAGCGGGAAAACGCTTTGGAACAGGCCGAGCGGATGGCGCAGGAGCTGGAAGCCCGGAAGGACGCGTATCAGGCCGAGCTGGAAGCTTTTGTGGCGCATGGGCAGAACTGGGCTGAGGCGCAGCAGGCACAGGCGGATCGGGAAGTGTCCATCAAGGCCGAGCAGGCGGAGCGTGAGAAGGCGATCGACGCCCAACGGCTTGAAGGGGCGTTGTCGCTGGCTGGCGGCATGGCGGATGCCATGAAGCAGGTCTACGAGTCCGGCCTTGCCCAGAGCAAGGGCGTGTACCAGCTGTATCAGGCACTGGCCATCGCCGAGGCCACCATCAGTACCTACAAGGCCGCTCAGGCCGCGTACGCGCAGGGCATGGAGTGGGGCGGCCCGGTGGTGGGCGCAATCATGGCCGCCACCGCCGTCGCTGCGGGCATGGCCCGTGTGGCCGCCATCAAGAGCACGCCGCTGAAAGGGTTCGCGTTCGGCGGGCTCATCGGCGGGCAGGATAAAGGCGAGCGGGCGGACAACGTGCTGATCCGCGCCACGCCCGGCGAATATATGCTCGATAGGCCCACGGTGCGCCATTACGGGGTATCGGCTTTGGAGGCGCTGCGGCGCAGGAGTGTCCCCCGTGAACTGCTGGAGCCGTTCGCGTCGCCGCGTCTCCCTGCATCGGGAGGCAAGCGCACGGCCTATGCCCTCGGCGGCGAGATCGGAAACGGTTCCCTGACGGAAGGCGGCAAGGCGTCCGGCAATGAGGGGCTGACCGTGATCAACGTTATGGATTTTCAACGTGAATTCGATCGGGCGCTGGCTTCGACGCGGGGGCGGCGCGTGCTCATCAATATTTTGGGCGAGGAAGGGATTGCGTCCTGACGCCCTGTGCGGGCCGTGCGCCTGAGGAGGAAAGCAATGGCATTCAGCGGCAAGATAACGGCGGCCAACCATGCCGACCTTTTGGCCAAAGTGACGAACTTCATCACGGGCGATCCGGGCACGCCGGGCCGCGACTGGACGGTGGCGCGTCAGGATTCGCTGACGTGGGGCCCGGCGACGGTCTTCCGCAATACCGGGCTGTCCGGTTCGGAAGAGGTATACGTGGGGCTTTGCGCCGCCACGTATACCGACGGCGTGAAGGGAGGGCTTGTCTGCAAGGTCTACAAGGCCTTCGACAGCGCGCCGGGCGGAACGGGGTTTCTGGATACGGCCTACGGCAACGGGACGGGGCAGAACGGGACCCATGCCTTCCTGCCTTGCTGGAATGCCGCCATGAACGTCTGGATCTGGAGCAACAAGGCGCGCGTCGTGATCGTGGCTGAGTGCAACGGGGTATACGCCAACGCCTATCTGGGGCAGCTCCGGCGTTTTTCGCTGCCGAGCGAGAACCCGTGGCCTTTGGCCTGCCTGACGGACGGCTACACGAGCCTGTGGCAATACACGACATGGCACGACGCCATCACGAGCACGGGCTCGCGCGATGCGGATCTGCACAGGCGGAATCTGGCATTCGTACGGCGGGGCTCTTTCCCCTTGGCAACGACCTTTTCTTATTATCACGCCTGTCACCAGATTTGCAGGCCGGACGGCGTATGGACCTCGCACTTCGCCATTTGCCCCACGACCAGCCTGCTGGGCTCGTCGAGCGGCTATGAGACGGACATGAAGATAGACACGCAGGGGACGGGGATCGTGTTCCCGGAAGGGACGCCGCGCCTGCTCCTGCCCATGTACGTCATCCAGCTTGAGAACACGGGCGACTACACCGGGGCGTCGGCCATAGGCGAGATGTACGGGGTGCGCTGGGCTCCCGACTCGCTGGCCGGCATTGAAAGCGACGTGGACGGCTACATCCTCTTCCCCGACGTCAACCGGGTGGAGTGGCATAGCTTTATGGCCATAGGAGATGAATGATGGCGCAGCCCTGCAAGGTTTTCAGCTACACGAACGTAGGGACGGAGAAAGGCGTGCTCGCCAACATCGCCAGTGCCGCCCAGGCCGGGGGGTGGACGGTGGACAAAAACGCCGTGGACGCCGACGGCGAACTGTATCTGCACAGTGCGGGCGGCGGGAACCGGCGGCTCTTTTTTTCGCTGCGGCTCTTGCAGGCGCACGACAACGCGGAGCGTTTTCTGCTGGCCGTGCACGGCAATACGGGGTTCGACGCTTCCGCGGCATGGGACGCGCAGCCGGGCCGGTTCACCGAAAGGCTGGCGCACGGCTATTGCTCGCGGACGACCGGGAAACCCATCTGGCTCAGGACCCCGGGGAAATACAGCATCACGTCCACGGGCTGGTGGATTCTGCCGCCGGTCGCCGAACAGATCGTGCTGGTCTGCCCGACATTCGTCATGACGGCGATGCGGGTGGTCTACACGTTTTCCGACGGGGCCAATACGCCGTATTCGGGCTGGGTGCCTCTGATGTTCGGAGCGGCGGACGGCTTCGATGCCGAGACGGAACTCAACATGGTGCTGTGGTCGGCGTGGAGCGCGAACAGCGCGATGGGGCTCATGCTTTCCGCGCTGTACGTGGCCCAGCGGGACGTCAACAACGAGTATTATTTTTGCAACAACAACTACGGCAACGTGGGGCTGCTCTGGAAGGGGGCCAATGCCGAGAAATTCCCGCCCGAGGGGACCTACGGCTACAGGACGAGCCCGCTTGCGTCCAGCGTGGTCCGCACCAGCGTCACCGTACGCAATGTCATCGGGCGGGTGAACACAGACTACTGCCTGACAGGGACCGTCAACGCGGGCGGGAAAACCATAAACTATACGCATAAGGGCGGGGTCTGCGCATCGGTCCCCCAGTACAACGCGGCGCTCCTCCAGAACAGCGGGACGCTCCGGCACATGCTGATCAAACCGCTGCTGTATGTCTGCAACGGTGCGGACGTGCGCCTCGCGGGCGAGCTCCCGTATTGGGCGGTCAACCTGCATGGGCTCAAGCCCAAGGATCGCATCAGCATCGGGAGCCGGGTGTTTATGGTCCTGCCAGACATCTCGGACTCGGATGAGATCGGCCTCGCCGTTGAGGTGGAGGCATGATTTTCGAGGTGCTGTGGCCGCGCGCGGGCGGCGTCCCGGAGTGCTCGTACAGCGTCCCCGGCACATCGGGCGCGTGGATCGGCGACGCCCCGCACCGGGGGGACGAAGTGCGGCATGAGGCCACGCCGCTCCCCCGGCCCTCGGGGCACCGCATGGCCGAGAGCGTTGCGGACCTCATTTACGGGCAGATCCATCTGTATCCCTCGGAAGTCCATCTGGGGCTGCTCTCGGGGATGGAGGCGCTCGACGTGGTGCTCTGGAACGCGACGTTCGCCCCCGTACAGCTCGTCGGCGTCAACAGCGCATCGTCCGCGGGCACGACGCTTTCGGGGTTCCGTCCGGGGGTGCTGCCGCCTACCGGCGCGCTCAAGGGCCTTCTCACCGTGTTGTCTTCCGGCCCGGCGCAGCAGGATACGACGTATACGTTCGTTACCGGCATCGGGGAGCGGAGCCTGACGATCACGGCGTCGCGCGTGCTTCTGTTTCCGTTCTGGCCCGATTGGTCGGATGGTTTGGAGATCGATTACGCGTTCGACACCGTGCTGACGCGGGGTGAGAACGGCGACGAGCAACGCCGCCCGTTGGCGAAGCGCCCCCTGCGGACGCTCCGTGCCACGATCTGGGGCGACGGCGTGAACGGGCAGCGGCTCCACCACCTTGTCCAGCACGGGAAAGATCGCGTGTTCGGCGTCCCTTTGTGGCAGGAGGCGCTGGACGTGACGGGGATCGACGCCACCCGGCAGGTGCTCATGCTTGGGAGGGATTTCAGCGACTGCTGGAATCTGACGCGGCTGTGCGATTTGATCATGCTGCATGAGCGCCGGAGCGGTACATTCATGGCTTGCTCCCTGCTTTCAAGGGACCCGGCGGGCCGGACGCTTTCCGTGACCGCGCCGGTTTCCGATGTGTTCGCGGGTGGCGCCACGCGGCTGGTCCCGCTGTTTACGGGTATCCTGACGAGCGCGGAGCCTGCCGTGGTTTCCGACGGGATGGAAACGTGGTCGGTTGAATTCCGGGAACTGGCGGGCGCGCAGCCTGCGCTGGGGGCGTTGCCCAACGCTCCTTCCGGGACGGGCGCATACCTCTGGCCGCACCGTCCCGACTGGTCGGGCGACGGCGTCGGCGGCACGTCGTCCCTGTTGCGTACGTTGCGTACCGTGCGCGGCGGCGTGATGGAACTGGGCGTCCGGAGGGATGTGGCCCCGTCGACGCATCGCCAGAAGTACCTGTTGCGGGAGCGGGAACTCGCCGACCTGCTGGATCGGGCCACAGCCCTGCGGGGGCGGTGGAAAGCGCTGCTGGTGCGCGATCCGCGTCAATATTTCACGCTGACCCGCGGGTCCACGGCGGACAAGGCGATCCTGTACGTGCGGGACAACGGCGCGAAGGACGGTTTCATCCCCAACCAGCGGCTGTGGATCGCCTTGCCGGGCGGGGATATCCTGCTCCGCCGTCTCGTGGCCGTGGAAACCGCGAACGTGGGGGAACTGGCGCTGCATCTCAGTTCCGAACTCGGCGTGACCGTGCCCCCGGCCTCCCGGGTGGGCCGGGACTACTTCGCCCGTTTGGACACGGACTGCGTGGCCATCCGGCACGAATCCGCCGGGGTTTCCCGGTGTGAGTTGTCGTTTTGCACCATACCGGAGGAAAGCTGATGCGCACCGTATTGCCCCAGATTGTGGAACTCTACGAAATCATAGCCGATACCATACATACACTCACAACCTCGCGGGAGCCCGTCCTGTGGCGCGGCGCGGAGTGGACGCCCGCCGCCATCGAACGCGGCGAACTGCGGGGCAGCGTGGACGGCAAAGCCGCCACGGTGACGCTGACGGCGTGCATGGATACGCTGCTCACCCGGTATCTGGCTTCACTGCCCATCCTGCCGACGCGGGTGAACATTTATGAGCACGAGCCCGAGAGCGGGGATACGGTGCAGGTTTTCGGCGGCGTGGTGCTGGAGGTGATCCCGGGGGCGGACGCCACGCAGGTTTCGGTCAACTGCCTTTCGTCAAGCTGCATCCTCGATGCCATGCTGCCCCGCATGATCTACTCGGGACAGTGCCAGTTCGTGCTGTTCGATTCCGGTTGCGGGCTGGCGGCGCAGTCATGGGGAGTGACGGCGTCCGTGTCCGTGGATGGGTATCTGCTGGCGTCGCCGTCCTTCGCCGCGTACCCGAACGGGTATTTCACGCGCGGGTACGCGGCGGCGGGAGGGGATTTCCGGTTCATCGTCGCGCATGGCGGCGACACGATCACGCTCCAGCTGCCCTTCGATTCCCGGGTGGGCAATGGAGGGACCGTCACGGCATACCCCGGATGCGACGGCTCGCCCGCCACCTGCCGGGACCGTTTCGGCAATTCCGCCCGTTTCGGCGGCTGCGCCTCCATCCCGAGCCGGAACCCCGCCGTCTGGGGATTCAAATAGGAAGCCGAAGGGGGCCCTGCAAAGGAAGGCGCCTCTTTTCCGTTTCCAAAGGAAGGACCGTTATGCACTATTTCGACAACGAGGCCGCGTGGGAAGCCTTCCGCGCGGAGGCGGAGTCATGGCTCGGGACGCCCTACAGGCATTTGCAGCGGTGCAAAGGGCGCGGCGCGGACTGCACGCTGTTCGTCGGGCAGGCGCTGCTGGATGCCGGGCTGCTGACCCGTCTGGAGTACGACTACTACCCCCGCGACTGGCACGAGCATACGCGGGACGAATACGTGCTGGAGGCCAGCCACCGGCATATGCGCGACTACTTGCGTCCGGGGTTGGAGATGGCTTCCCTGCCTGTGGGTACGCCGCTCCTGCGGGGCGACTGGCTGGCGTTTTCCACTACGGAGCGCCGCGTGACCAACCATTGCGGTCTGGCCTGGCCCTGCGCCGACGGCGGGTTTCAGATGCTGCACGCCATCAACGACCGGGGCGTATCGTTTACGCCGCTCGGGAACTGGTGGCTGCGGCGCATGACCCGGCACTTCCGCATCGTCATTGCCGAAGCGGAGGTGGCCGCATGGGCGTAGGGCTTATCATCGCCGCCGTGACCATCGGGGCGACCGTGGCGACGACGCTGTTCGCCAAGGGCCCGCGCTCCACGAAGGGGGCGGACATGGCCCCGGCCAATCTCGACGCCTTCCGTCTGACCACGGCTGAGGAAGGTACGGTCATCCCCCGCGTTTTCGGCACCGTCAGGCTGCCGGGAAACCTGCTGTACTACGGCAACCTTTCCAGCGAGCCGGAGTATGAGGAAACGACCGTGGGCGGCAAGGGCGGCAAAAAGAAAAAGCAGAAGGTGCTGCAAGGCTACCACTACCGCATGGACGTGTGGCAGGGCATCGGCATGGGGCCGCTGGAACTTGTCGGCGTATATCAGGACGACCGGCTGCTCACGGAGCAGGGCGGGGCCATCTCGTGCGCCGAACAGGTCTGGAACAACGGCACGGGCGCGTTTTATCCCGCGCAGGCCGGGCCGTACGCCAGCCGCCTCCCGGGAGTGTCCCATATCTGGCTCCGGCAGTTTTATCTGGGCTTCAACGTATCCATGATGCCGACGCTGCATTACGTGGTGCGGTTCTGCGGGGATATCCCGCTGGAACACGCCATCCTGTCCAACGGCGTGAATCCGGCGGCGATCATCCTCCAGCTGCTCCTTGATGCCGGGGCTTCGTGGTCTTCCATCGACAAGCCGAGTTTTTCCGCCGCCGCGTCGTTCTGGGCACAGAAGGGCTATGGCCTGAACATCGTGTTCTCGCGTCAGAAACCCGTACGCGATCACATTATGCAGGTGCTCGGGGCGGTGGGCGGCTGGCTCATCGAGCGGGCTGACGGGACGCTGTCCCTGCGGGCTCCGGATCCGGATGTGGCGCCCTCGGCGACGCTCGGGGAAGGCGACTTTCTGGAAGGTTCCTTTTCCTTCAAGCGGGCGGCGTGGGATACGACGTGGAACGATCTTTCCGGCAAGTTCACTGACGCGGCGCAGGACTATTCCGAGCGTGCCGTGACCGCCAACAACGCGGCCTCCATCCAGCTCCTCGGGCTGCGGCGCAAAAAGAGCGTGGACCTGACCGCCTTCACCGACCGCAGCGCGGCGCAGCGGCGCATTGAGGAACTGCGGGATGTGGAATCCTACCCGGCGGCTTCGTTCTCATTCGACGTGTCGCGTGACTATGCCCACATCGAGCAGGGGCAGATCCTCGAGATCACGCACCCGCGTTTCGGCCTTTCCGGGGTACGGGTGCGCGTGCTGGAAGTCGTACGCGGGAACCTGTCCGAGAACCGCATTTCGATTCAGGCCAGGCAGGTTGTGGAGCGGCTGTCCGGAACGTTCGTTCCTCCGGGGGAAACTCTGCCCGATCCGATGGCTCCTCCGACCGTCGTGTACCCGCCGGTCACCGGCATCCCGCCGTGGTCGGCTCCGGACCTCTCGCCGGTTCCCTTGCGGCACGCGCGGCTTTTCGAACTGCCGCGAAACCCGGAAACCGGATCCGAGCCCGTGGTGCTCGTGCTGGCGGCGAGGGAGCTGCTTTCCGAGGAAGGGGTGCTGGTGGAGCGTTCCGCCACGAACGCCGACTACAGCCCCGTTGGGCTGCTTTCGGCTCCGTGGGCGCAATACGGGACCCTTGCCGAGGCGTATCCGGCGAGTACGCTTGCCGTGGACGACACGCAGGGGCTGCTGTACCGGCCCTATAAGGAAGATCCGGCCTTCGGCCCGGTCAGCCGGACGGATCTGTTCGGGGCGCGGCGCATGGCGCTCGTCGGAGACGAATTGATGCTTTTCCAGACGGTTGTGCTTGAGGGCTCCGAGACGACGCGGCTCTCCGGCGTGGTGCGGGGCTACATGAATACGCCCGTCCAGGCGCACGCGTCGGGAGCGGCGATATGGGTATTCCGGAATCCGGGCGAGGGAAACACGGTGCAGGGACTGCCCATAGGCACGCACAACATCAAACTGCGGCCCGTTTCGGGAGACGAGGTGCTCGGCGCGGATCGGGTGGATCGCCTGTCTCTCGCCGTGACCGGAAAGGCGATGGTCCCGTGGCCCGTCGCCGGGCTGCGGGCGGTACGCACGGGGGATTCCGTCGCCGTAAGCTGGAGCCCGGTGGACGTTGCTTTCGGCGGGGCCGGGACGCGCACCGAGAACGAGAACGAGCCGGTGCCCGCCGGATTCTCCGGGGATTTCGTCCTTACGGCGGCGGGTACGGAGCATGTGGTCAACGGCACGTCCATCACCCTTACGCGCTCGGGACGTTTCGCGCTGTCCGTGACGGCGCGGCAGCTCGGGTATGTTTCCCCGGCGGCATACGTCACCGTGGAATCGCAGGACGGGGAATACGTGGCCTGAGCCGGGCATTCCAACGGATAAGAACGCAACGGCATGTTTCCCGTGGCCGGAGTTCCGGGCCATCCGGCCCTGCGGCCATTTGGGGGAGCGGACCGGCGAAACAAGCAAGGAGAAGACGCAATGGCGAGTTTGACCCCGACCGGGCTTGAAACGATCACCTATGGGCAGCAAGGCTGGAATGCCATCGTGACGGCGAACATGCAGCGCCTCAATACATGGCTCGGGAAGCTGCTCCCGTTGATGGACAGCCGGAGCCGTACGGCGGGGGCCGTCCCCGTGTGGAACGCCGTCAACGGCAACTGGGAGCCGTCCAATGCGGTGCAGGCCCTGCAAACGGAACTAGAGGCCCTCAAGTCCCGCGTGGCGGCGCTGGAGGCAGCGGCGGAAGAGCCGCCTTCCGCCTAGAATAAAGGCCGTTCCTGAGAGATCAGGAGCGGCCTTTGCCATATGAGCCGGAAGGTCTCGGAAGGAAGGAAAGAGAGGTCCGGCGGGGAGGCTGGTCAGTTCACGCCTTGGCGGAACTATTTTTCAAGGCAGGCTTTCACGGCCCCGAGAGCGGCTTCGAAGTCGACGTCGTGGGTGACTTCCTTGACGATCTGTTCGTAGGCGATGACGCCGTTGGCGCAGATGACGAACACGGCGCGGCTGAGGAGGCGGAGTTCCTTGATGGCGACGCCATAGGCCGTACCAAAGGAAAGGTCGCGGTGGTCGGAGAGGGTTTCGACGGCGTCCACTCCGGCGGCTCCGCACCAGCGGGTCTGGGCGAAGGGGAGGTCGCAGCTGATGGTCAGGATGCGGACGTTGTCGGAAAGCTTGGCGGCTTCGGTGTTGAAACGGCGGGTCTGCATGTCGCAGACGGGCGTGTCGAGGGAAGGAACCACGCTGATGACCAGCACTTTGCCCTTGTAGTCGGCCAGCGTACGCGGCGTGAGATCATTGGCGAGCACGCAGAATTCCGGGGCCGTTTCGCCCACGGAAACGCCTTTGCCGAGGAGGGTCAGGGGATTGCCCTGGAAAGTGATGACGCCGGTGCGTTCCTCAATCATGATAAGCCTCCATCCCCCAAAAAGCGGGAGCGTAGTGTTGTTCTGTGATGTGGGAAAAACGTTACCGCAAACACGACAGGATGTAAATAGAAATGATTCCTGATTGAGAGAAAATCACGGAACATATCATGCTCCCTTTCTTTTTTGGGGGCGGCGCAACGATGGCGGGTGTTTCATCAACGAGAGTGGGAGCGTCAAAACGGAGCTCGAAACCTAATGCGGCGGATAAGATGAAGCGCGTGGGAAGGAAGGTTCGGGGAGAGGGAGGCGTGTGACTCTTTGAGGAAACGCCACCCTCTCTGGGGATCAGGCATTTTTCCGGCAGGCGGCGGCGAAGCGGGCGGCCCAGTGCGGGACGGCTGGAGCAAAGAGGTGCGTGTACGCCGCGAAAGTGTTGCGGACGAGGAGCCCGTCGCGGCTCTTGAGGTTGTCCGGGCCTTCCGCCGCAAGCCCTTTGGCGCGATGCCCCGGTCCGGACATGCCCACGCCGGGCGAGAGGCGCAGGGTCGGTTCCAGTTCTCCGAGCGCGACGCAGCGGGAATAGTGGAACTCGTGCCCGCGCAGGAGAGCGCCTACCGGATGGAACGGGTTTTCGGCTTCCACGGTGGCCTCCACATAGCCGAGGCCCTGCGGACGCGGGCAGAATTCCGCCCGTGCGGGGAAAATCCCGGTCATGGGGTACTGCTTCCCGTTGATCTGCAACTCCTGGCACAGGACCATGAATCCCCCGCACTCGGCATAAATGGGCATACCGCGCATGGAGTATTCCCGGATTTCCGCCAGATGCGGGGAATCCGCGAGGCGTTCAGGAACCATTTCGGGGAATCCGCCGCCGAGATAGAGCCCGTCAAGGCGATCGCCGGGCCACGGTTCGGGCGAGAGCAGGCTCAATTCGACGAGTTCGGCTCCGGCCCGGCGCAGGGCTTCGAAATTTTCCTCATAATAGAACCACAGGGCCGCATCCCGTACGAAGCCGATGGTTACAGGCGTTACGGGCGGAAGGCCGGAGTGGATCAACGCTGAGGCGGACGGTTTCCTTGTGCTGGCTGGTTCCGGCGGGCGAGAGGGCTCCATGCCGGAAGACGCGCTTTCGGCGGCGGATACCCGCTCATTATGGGGCTGCGTAGTATCGCCGGGGGCGATGAACGTTTTTCCGAGATCGGTTTCCTCAGCCGTCGCATCGGCACTCTGAGGAGCGTTGCCGGAGCCTTCCCGAAGGGTGCCCGCTTCCCGGAAAGCGGCATCCTCTCCACCTTCCCAGAACGGTTCGACGTCCCGCAGATCCGGAGCGGAGCGGGCGAGGCGCAGGGCCGCGTCGATGTCCATGTGGCGTTCAATAAGCCCGGCAAGGGAGTCGAGGGCGGCGAGCAGGGAGGCCCGGCCCAGAGCGTCCGGAGTTTCGTCGTGCATGGAGACGAGCCCCATGTGCCGCTCGGGAATGGGGTTTTCGGCAAGCCGGGGGATTTCCCCGAGGACGGGGATGCCGGTGTATGTTTCGATGCTTTGCCGGATGAGGGCGGCGTGCCGCGAGGAAGCCACACGGTTGAGGACCACGCCCGCGAGATTGACGGGCTCGAAGTGGGCCAGCCCGGCAATGACCGCAGCGGCGGTGCGGGTCATCTTGGTGACCGTGAGGGTAAGCAGGACGGGCGCGCCAAGAGCGCGGGCGAGGGTCGCGGTGGAGCAGCTTCCCTGAACGTCGCGCCCGTCGTACAGGCCCCGGTTGCCTTCAATAATGGCAAGGTCGGCATCGCCGAATGAGGTGCAGAAAAGCGCTCGCAACCGGGCATCCGTCAAAAAAAAGGGATCAAGGTTGGTCGGCGTGCGCCCCGAAGCGAGGCCGAGCCATGCGGCGTCGATGTAGTCCGGGCCTTTTTTGCAGGGTTTGACGCGGAGGCCGCGAAGCGTCAGGGCCCGGGCGAGGCCGAGCGAGAGGAGCGTTTTCCCGCCGCCTCCGGAAAGGCCGGAGACGACAAGGCGGGGCGCGGTGATGGAGGGGAAAGCGGCATCCATGTTTATTCCTGAATGCGCAGGGCGCGTTTGGCTTCCCGGACTTTCTCCGGATCGTCGTCAAAGACATACCCGCGTTCAAGCAGCCGTGTCGTGTACACGCGGTTGTAGAGGAACGCCCAGATGATGGCCACGAGCCAGAAGGATGACGCGCTGAGGATCAGGACAATGACCCCGGTGATGAGATCGCCACGGAATATGGCGGGAAAACCGCTGAAGAACAACGTCGTCCAGCTGAACCCGTAGAATCCGGTTGTGATGACGCCGGACTGCGCGTGCCTGAGTCGAATGTTTTGGGCCATGCCGTCTCCCGGAAAAGAAAAGGGAAGGAATCGCTTCCTTCCCTCAATATTCCCTCCCGTTCCCGGCAAAGCGGGGACGGGAGGGAAAGGCGCAGGGGAAAGCTCCCCTGCAACCGTTAAGACTAGTTTTCGCCTTCGGAAGAGGCCTGCTTGCCGGCGCCCTTCAGACCGTACATGGTCGTGGAGCCGGAAGACCAGTATTCCAGAGACTCTTCGGACACGAGCACGGACAGGACGTTCTTGACGTCGCGGGTGCCCTTGGCGGGGAAGAGTTCAAGGAAGTCCTTGAAGTAGTACTTGGTCTTCGCGCCGGGACGGGACATCTTGTCCTTGAGGAAGTTGATGACAATTTCCTTGTCTTCGGCGGTGACTTCAGCGGCGGAAGCAGCTTCGTGGGCTTCGCCACCGTGGGCGGCGAGGGCCAGTTCAGAGAACTTGAACTGGGTGCTCTGGCGCCAGGTGTAGTAAGCCGGATCGCGGAAGTCGTCGATCAGGTGGTGGGTGAACTCAAGGCCGGTCAGTTCGAAGAAGGATTCCCAGCCGATGCGTTCGGCCCAGTCGCCCAGTCGTTCGTACTTGTTGGCGTTTTCGGAGTACACTTCCACGATGTGCTTGATCGTGCTGGTGAGGGTGTTCCAGCGGGGCGGTTCGTTGGGAATGTACGCCACGACCACTTTGGAGAACTTGGGCATGGAGATACGGTTGGAAACCTTGCCGCCGACCATCAGGGCGATGCCGTCGCCTTCGCCGTCGGAGATGGGCAGGGCGGGACACATGGTGTAGCAGTTACCGCAGTACATGCAGCGGTCCTGCTTGATGGCCACGGAGTTCACCTTCTTGCCGTCGTGTTCGCTCTTGACAGGGCGCACGGCGGCGGTGGGGCAGGCGGCGACAGCCAGCGGGATTTCGCAGAGCTGGTCAACCCACTGGTCGTCGATCATCGGAGGCTTGCGGTGGATACCCACGATACCGATGTCGGAGCAGTGCACGGCGCCGCACATGTTGATGCAGCAAGCCAGCGAAATGCGCACGGGGGCGGGCAGACGCATGTTCTTGAACTCGTCGAACATGGTGTCCATCACAGCCTTAACCGGGCCGGAGGCGTCGGTGGCGGGGGTGTGGCAGTGCACCCAGCCCTGGGTGTGCACGATGTTGGAAACGCCGGCGCCGGTGCCGCCGATGGGGAACTTGTAGGAGCCGGCGGCGAACTTGCGGCCCGCCAGGTCTTCCTTCAGGGCCTTCAGGGTGGCTTCGTCGGTCACCATGAATTCAATGTTGTTACGGGTCGTCCAGCGAACGTGCCCATCGCAGTACTTGTCGGCGATTTCGCAGATTTCGCGGATGTTGGTAACGGACATCGTACGGGTGCCGCCACAGCGCACGGTGTACACCTTATCGCCGGATTCGGCGACGTGCACGAGCACGCCGGGTTCCAGGATTTCGTGGTACAGCCATTTGCCGAAGTTCTTCTTGATGACTTCAGGGAAGAACGAGTCGTATTTGCGGGGGCCAATATCGGAGATACGGCCTTCCATCGGCTTTTCAGGATTGTAACCGGAAGAAACAAACGCCATGGTAATTCTCCCTTCTCTTTAGCGTTGATGTCTGGAGCGGTAAGCAGCCAGGTCACGGTTCCAGCCGCCGGGCACTTCTTCTTCCTTGAAGAAGATGTACGGGTTGGAACGCGGTTCCTTGACGTGCTGAGCAAGAGCGGGGATTTCGGTGACTTCAAGCAGCTTCTGGAAGGACAGACGCTTCATGGTTTCGCCGAGACGTTCGCGGTTCTTGCCTTCTTCCATCCACCAATCCCAAATCTTTTCAATGATTTCTTTGACTTCGGTGTAAGGAGCTTCAACCGGGACGAAGGGAACGAGCAGGGAGCCCATCTGAGCGCCGTCAACGACCGGGGCCTTGGCGCCGCAGAGGATGGACGCGCCGCGTTCGTCGCCGATGTGCAGGGCGCGGGGCATGGTGTTGATACAGTGCATACAACGCACGCATTCGGCGTTGTTGATGAAGAGGCGGCTGCCGTCCCATTTCATGCACTTGGAGGGGCACAGGTTGATGACTTCGGCTTCGATGTCGAACTTGCCCCAGTCACGACCGGCGTGAGCACCGGCGTTGGGGGCGAATTCGCCGGCAACGTAGGCTTTCACAGCTTCCTGATCGATCTTGATGTCGTCCTTCCACGTACCCACGACGGCAAAGTCGGAACGGGCCATAGCGGCCACGCAGCCGTTCGGGCAGCCGTCGAACTTGAACTTGAACTTGTAGGGGAAGGCGGGACGGTGCAGCTCGTCCTGATAGTCCATGGTGAGCTGATAGCAAGCGTCCTGCGTGTTGTAGCAGGCGTATTCGCAGCGGCTCTGGCCAAGGCAGGCGGCAGGCGTACGGAGGTTCGAACCGGAACCGCCGAGGTCGACGTCAAGCTTGTGGGTGAGATCGTAGAAGATCTCTTCAAGCTGCGGGGTCTGGGTGCCGATGAGCACGATGTCGCCGGTGGAACCGTGCATGTTGGTCAGACCGGAGCCACGGAGTTCCCAAATGTCGCACAGGCCGCGCAGGAATTCGGTGGAGTAGTACTTACCGGAGGGCTGAGCCACGCGGACGGTGTGGAAGTGAGCCACGCCGGGGAACATTTCGGGCTGGTCGCAGTAACGGCCGATAACGCCGCCGCCGTAACCGAACACGCCCACGATGCCGCCGTGCTTCCAGTGCGTTTCCCCTTCTTTATAGGAGAGTTCAAGCACGCCGAGCAGGTCGTCGGGAGCGTCGGCGGGAACCTGAAATTCCACGTTGTCGGGGTTGGCCGCTCTGTATTCAGCTTCCTGCTTGATGTCGGACACGAAGCTGGGCCAGGGGCCAGTTTCGAGTTGATCCAACAAGGGAGTTGGATGTTTGATTGCCATTGCCTTACCTCCACTTGGTTTGGTTGGTAACCGCATTGTGGTGCGGCTGAGCGCCGCGGGATATTCTAAGACGGCCCGGGCGCAAACGCGCGAGCCTGATCTCAGTTATCTTACTTCTTGTTAAAAATACCATGCAGTTCTTGTTTGTGTCAAGGAAGGCTCGAGAAACACAGTGTCATCAAAGGATTTTGTGCACATTTAGCCCCGCGGAGCCGGGAACTCGTGCAAATGGCGCGTGATTAGGGCACGATAGAGGATAGAGTGAATTTCTGCACCAGTCCGGAAAGGGCTTTTCGGGAGTTGAAAACCGTTTCCCTCTTTGTCTTTTTTGTATAAAAAGTATGTTTAAACAGTGTGATAGTTGTTGACGGAAAAAGTTGTGCAAAGAAGAACGAAAAAGATTTAGTGATTTTTTGAACAATATTCTGGGAGCTGAGTATATTTTCCCTTTAATACTAGCTGATTAAGCTACTTTTGGGCCAAGGTCCAACAGGACGCACGAAAAGGCTCCCATGAAAAACAGGGGAGGTTGTCCCAAAAGGCGCGGTGTGGAGCCCCGAAGAGTGGCGGGTGCCGGGCATACGGAAAGGCGCTTGCGGAGGGCGGCTCAAACCGTCGTTAGCGGGTGTTTTCGGCGACCAGCGTGGGAAGGCAGGCGACGCTCGCTTCAGTGTGCCTGGCTCTGGCTTTGCTCAGGGCGTGTTGCGCATCCCGGTAGCGGGTGAAGGGGCCCTGGCCGACGAAGTATTGCGTGCGGCCGTTGGGAAGGCGTTCCGAGAGGATTTTGAGTTCGCCGGACCGGTTGCGGGAAGTCTGCTTGGTGAGCTTGGAGGAGCTGGCGGACGAAAGCGTTTTGAGCTTGTTTTGGGCGTCCTTGAGCGTGCGTGCGCTGGCCAGCCGCAGGTAAAAGGCATTGTTCCGGAGGACCGGGATGCCCCGCTTGTCGGCGACGACCTCGACTTGAACGGAAATCACGCCGCGCCGGATCATGTTCAGCTTGCTGGCGGCGGCCCTGGAAACGTCGAGGATGAGTTTTTTCTTGCCCGGCCCGCGGTCGTTGATGCGGACGAGCAGGTTGTTCCCATTGGAAAGGTTGGTCACGCGGACGATGGTCCCCAAAGGAAGGGAGCGGTGCGCCGCCGTGAATTCGTTCTTGTTGTAGCGTTCCCCATTGGCTGTTTTCTTGCCGTGGAACGAGTCGCTGTAGAAGGTGGCTCCCCCGGTGAAGACCTCAAGCATGGGGCCCGGAGATCGGCCTTCCGCCTGCTGGACGGCGGCCAAATAAAAGGGAAGAGCCAAGAGCAGCAGGGTGATGGCTCGTTTTATCATGCGTATCCTTAGCGCTGCGGCCCCGTACGGCAGGCCTCCCGCGCCTGGCGGAAGAGAAAGGGCCTTGGTTTACCTCGTGATGGAGTGTGGAATTGTCATATATTTCACCCAGACTACGGATTCTGTCAACCCCGGCTTTCCATGCGCCCTCAACAAGCCTCTTAAGGCAAGGAACATGCGGGCTTCCGGGCGTACCGACACTTGGGCCGGCGCTCCGTGGGCCTTGACCTGGCGCTGAACCGGATAGTATCGTGTTTTCGGCCCTTTCGATGGGCTTTCACCCGCTCCCGCCCGCCGGACGTTTTTCCGCGCGGAGGCGGCGGACAACGGCTTACCGGGAAGAACTATGCTTGCCATCCTTGACTACAAGGCGGGGAACCAGACCAGCGTGCGCCGCGCGCTCGATCATCTGGGCATTCCCTGCGTCATCACTGCCGATCCCGCCGTCGTGGACAGCGCGGCCGGCGTGATTTTCCCCGGCGTGGGCGCGGCCGGACAGGCCATGCGCCACCTTCAGGATTCCGGCCTCGACGCTGTGCTGCGCAATGTCGTCTCGTCGGGCAGGCCCCTGCTCGGGATCTGCCTCGGCTGCCAGATCATGGTGGCCCACAGCGACGAGAACGACACGCCGACCCTCGGCCTCGTGGAAGGCCGCTGCGTGCGTTTCGACGAGCATTTGGAGGAAGGTGGGGCGCCTATCCGCATCCCGCACATGGGCTGGAACACGATTTCCCGCAAGCAGGAGAGCCCCATCCTGAAGGATGTCCCGGCTGACGCGGCCTTTTATTTCGTGCACGGCTATTATGTGGAGACGGCCCCGGAAAAGGTCATCGCCACAAGCTGTTACGGTACGGAATTTTGCGCGGTGTATGGGCAGGACGGCCTGTGGGCCATCCAGTTCCACCCGGAAAAGAGCGGGCGGCCGGGATTGAAGATCCTTTCCAATTTCTATGAATGGTGCATGGCACGCAGCGCGGGAGGCCGGGTATGCTGACGAAACGGGTTATCCCTTGCCTTGACGTGCGCAACGGGCGCCTGACCAAGGGCGTCAAGTTCGTGGGCAACGAAGACATCGGCGATCCGGTGGAAACCGCCCGGCAGTATTACGAGGCCGGGGCCGACGAAATCGTCTTTTACGACATCACGGCTTCCGCCGAGGCGCGCGGGATCTTCCTCGACGTGGTGGAAAAGGTCGCCTCGGAGATTTTCATCCCCTTCTCCGTGGGGGGCGGCATTTCCACGGTACAGGACATGCGGGCCGTGCTGCTCGCGGGCGCGGAAAAGATTTCCGTGAACTCCGCCGCCGTGAAGCATCCTGAAATCATTTCGCAGGGCGCGGACGCGTTCGGCTCGCAGGCCATTGTGGTCGGCATGGACGTGAAGCGGGTTCCCGTCACCCCGAAAATCCCGTCCGGATACGAGATCGTGATCCACGGCGGGCGGAAGGCCATGGGAATCGACGCCATCGAGTGGGCGAAGCGCTGCGAGGCGCTCGGCGCGGGCGAGCTGTGCGTCAACTCCATCGACGCCGACGGAACCAAGGACGGCTATGAGCTGACGCTCACCCGTTTGATCTGCGACGCCGTGCGTATCCCCGTCATCGCTTCCGGCGGCGCGGGGAGCCCGCAGCACATGGTGGACGCCGTGACGGAAGGCCGCGCTTCGGCGGCGCTCATCGCCTCCATCGTGCATTACGGCGAATATACGATCGGGCAGCTCAAGCAATACATGGCGGATCGCGGCGTGCCCGTCCGCCTGACGTGGTAGGCATGTCGGGCCTGATGACCGGCCTTGTCCGGCGTGATCTGCTGGATCTGGAGCAGCGGCTGCGGGACAGTCTGTACCGCGTGCTCCCGTTCGAGGCACACGCCGTCTATTTTCCCCGCCAGACCCGTTCGAAGGAACCGGAATGGCTGCCGGACGAGGGAAAGCTTTTGCTGCCGCTCGTCCGGCACGGGGAACTCCTCGGCGTGTTCATGGCCCGTGTGCCCGACGCCGAGCGCGTGACGGCGCTGCTGCCGTCCCTGCCCGGCATCGTCGATCTGTGCCTTGAGAATCTGGAGCTGTACAAGGCCGGGCGGCTTGATCCCCGCTCGGGGCTTGCGACCCATGAAGTGCTGTTGGAGCGGCTCACGCAGGAAACCGGGGCCATACAGTCGGCGTTCGCGCGGGAGTTCGGGCTGGAAAGCGGCGAAGGCAGCAGCCGGGGCGGTACGCTCGGCCTCATTGTCGTCCGGTTCGACGGCGTGCGCGAGGTGGCCCGGAATATCAGCTACGGTTTTGCGGATCGGCTCGTGGGCAAGCTGGTGGAGGCGTTTTCCGGCCAGCTCCCCGAGCAGGCGTTCGGCGCGCGCATCGGCGACAGCGCGGTTGCGGTGTTCCTTCCCGAAGCCACGCGCCCCGAGTGCGAAAACCTTTCCGCCGCCATCCTGCGGGCGATGGAGCAGGTACGCCTGCCCGATCCGCTGATCGGCAGGCAGTTCGGCGTGCAGCCCCATGCGGGCTATGCGCTCTATCCGCAGGATATGGACGGGACCCGCCAGCGCAGTTCGGAAGAGCACGGGCGTATCCTGCTGCACAAGGCCCAGCTCGCGGCGGAAGTGGCCCGCACGCGCGGCCCCGGCGGTTTCCAGGCGGGCCGGGTCATGGGGTACGGCAGGCTGCTTCTCGAAGGCGGGCACATCCGGCAGGTGATGCCCCTTTCGCGGGTCCTGACCTCGCTCGGCCGGAGCGTGGGCGCGCGGGAAGGCCAGCACTTCTCGGTCTGGTCGGTGAACTACGCGGTCAAGGGCGGTTCCGGGGACGAGTCCCTCCAGCCGCTCTACAAGGGCGAGATCGTCCTGCTGGAAGTCCGTGAATCGGAATCCGTGGCGGAGATCCTGCACCTTGGCGATCCCGCGTGGCCGCTTGAGCCCGACGACGCCCTGACGCTGCTTCAGGAGGAGCAAAGGCTGAGCGTGCAGAACGCGGCCCCCGAAGGGCAGGACGACGGCGTGTTCCACCGTCCCGATCCTCTGACCGGGCTCCTGCGGCATGGCGATTTCCTTGCCCATCTGGCGCGGGCGTGCAGCGAGTGCGAACGGTTTTCGCTGGCCCTGCTGCACGTGGACATGGCGCGCCGCGACGGTGAATCTTCCGGCGCGATCCAGCCCATGACGCAGCCCGAGCACATTATGGCGCAGGTGGCCGATCTCGCCCGTTCCGTATGCGGCAGGAAGGTGCTCGGCGGACGCTTCGGGCTGAACAGCCTCATCTTTTTCCATCCCGATCTGGAGGCGGAACCGCTCCGCGAGCTGTACGAAAAGCTGTGCGCCGACATCGCCTCGCGCCTCGGCGTGCGTGCCGGCGTGGGGCTGGCCTGCTGGCCGTTCCTCGATCTCCGGCCTTCGGACATGATCGAAGGCGCCCGCAAGGCGCTCGAATACGCGCTCCTGCTCCCCGCGCCGCATATCGGGCAGTTCGGTTCTCTCGCCCTGAACATCAGCGCGGACAAGCGGCACTGCCGGGGCGACGTGTTCGGGGCCATCGAAGAGTATAAGCTTGCCCTGCTGGCCGACGAGGATAATGTACTGGCGTGGAATTCCCTCGGCGTCTGCCTTGCCTCGCTTGGGCGCCATGCCGAAGCCCGGCGCTTTTTCGAGGAGGCGATCCAGCGTACCCCGGACGATCCCGCGCTGGCCTACAACCTCGGCGCGGTCTGCCAGAGCCTGCACGACAACGAGGCGGCTGCGGAGCATTTCCGCACCTGCATCCGGCTGTCGCCCTCGCATCTGTATGCGCTGATCCGGCTCGGGCAGCTCGACGAGGCGGAGGAACGGCTTGAAGAGGCCCGCGCCCGGTTCGAGTCGGCGGCGGCCCTCGACACCGGGAGCCCGCTCCCGTACCGGCATCTTGCCCGTCTCGCCCTGCGGCTCGGCAAAGCGGATCAGGCCCGCGAACATCTGCACCAGGCGTTGCTCCGCAATCCCCGAGATGTGGCCGCCCTCAGCCTTATGGCCGACCTCTACCTTGACGGCGGCGAAGATCCGGAGCTTGCGGAATCGCTGGCCCGCCAGAGCGTGGCCCTGCGTCCCGAATATCGGAATGGCTGGCTGGTGCTTTCCCGCGCCCTCGAAGTGCAGGGCCGTCTGTCGGACGCCCGCGAAGCCTTGCTGAAGGCCGGGGAATTGTAGAAAAGCCAGATTGGAAAAGAGGAGGGGGCCTCTTTGCGGAAGGGGTCCTCCTCTTTTCTCCTGCCACTGCCGTTACTCTTCTCCGCTCTCCGCCGCCCTTTCCCCGTACTTCTCCGCACGGCCCGCGCCCCTAGGCGAGGCTTGGTTCTTTTGCAGGCGAAAGGGCTTGCTGCACGGCTCAAGCTGAAGCGGTTGCAAGGGGCGGCGAACCTCATTCCTCCGTCTCTTGGGAGCCCTTCCGCCTCTGATCCGGGGCGTATTTTTTGAGTGTGCCTTCTTTTTCCAGCGTACTGCACAGGATATAAAAGGGGTAGATGAGGGCCAGCCCCGCCACGGCGCCCAGCTCCACGGCCTCGATGAGCGACAGGTCCGCTTCCCGCCGGGCACAGATGATGGGGGCGAAGACGACCCCGAGCAGGACGTGGAAAAGGCAGGGAAGCCAGCTTTGCGTGGGCAGCAGGAGCAGAGGGACGGAGAGGGCGGCCCCGGGGATGAGCCCGATCCAGAGGGGCGGGGATTGGTGCGTCATGGCCGCGTAGGTCAAGCCCGCCAGCAATCCGCCGTAGGATATGACGAAGAGGAAGTAGCACCGGCGCTTGAGGCGCGCGTAGCTTGCAAGCTCGGACCGTATGGAGAAGCCCATTGCCGTCTCCTTGGCTGCGTTGCGTCGTGGCCCGCTGCGTTTGGCGGCAGGGGCGGGGGTGAGGCTCTGCGGCAACCCGTCAGGCTAGCCCTCCGGTTCGTCTTCGGGCTGCGCCGCTTGCGGAAGGACGACTCCCGGATACGCGGCTATTCCGGCCATGAAGCCCCAGAGCATCGTGGGAATCAGGCCGAAATCCAGCCCTTTCAATGCGGCGGTGGCGGGAGCGAAGAGGGCGCCCGCAAACGCGCAGATCAGGGCGGGAATCCAGCCTCCGTAGGGCATGAGCAGAAACAGGGCGCACAGGATCGCGCCCGGGACCATCCCCAGCGCTGCGAACAGGTTCCGATCAAAGGGAATGCCGGGCGTAAAGTGATAGTACACGCTCACGCACACCCCAAGCACTGAAACGAGGAACACAAGGAAACATCTGCCTCCGAAGGCGTGCATTTTCTGGAAAAGGCGGGAAAGCTGGAGGGAGCCATAAAACGTCCTCCCATGATGCGGAAGCGTTTTTCTGTAAAGCATGGGGGGCAGGTCCGGATTCCGGCAGTGAAGTCCTGCGGTCCGCATTCCTATCGAATGGCGCGGAACGTTGGGCAAACACCAAGAAGGACGAAACGGAGCGGTTCCGTCCGAGGGAAGGAAAAGGAGGCAACCCGGTTTCGCCGGACTGCCCCCCTGTTAATCAATCGTCGTCGGTAGGACGGATGGTCAGCACAGGGCAAGTCGCGTTCTTCACGACCTTTTCAGCCACGGAGCCGAACAGGATCAGGTCGATGCCCTTGCGTCCGCGGGTACCCATAACGATGATGTCGGCCTGTTCGCTTTCGGCGAGGGCAAGGATTTCTTCAGCCGCGTAGCCGACGACGACAACGCCGCGGGCATCCACGCCGGTGAAGTGTTCGGATACAAAGTCGGTCATCGAGCGTTCGGCACCGGAAACGATTTCACCGACAAAGTTGTCGATGGTATTCGGCGGCACATGGAAACCCGTGTACTGGGTCAGCGTGGGGGCGGCGTATACTGCCACAATGCTGGCTCCGGACATCTTGGCGAGCATAACGGCGTATTCGGCTACGGATTCGCTCTGATCCGACAGGTCCAGGGCGCACAGGATCTTCTTCAAGGCAGGCATGACTCTTCTCCCTGTAAAAGATTGCACAGTGGAGAGCTTTACTGCGGAACGGCGCAGGAGCGCTCTTTGAGATTAATCAGACTGTAATCGTTTTTTCGTTAACAAACAAGAGGCCGCCTTTTATTCGTTTCCCTCTTGTGCATTGCCGGAAGCCGAGGATCGGGGGAAAAAGCGGACAGTGACGGAACTGTGGCGAAAACCAAACGTTTTCGCGCTGATGAAAAAAGGTACATTTTTTTCTTGACAGGAAACCGGATTGAGGACTAGTTTTCACGAAACACATTTGAGGACAACATGACCAACTACACCGCCACCGCATTTACCGCTTCCAACGAAAGCAGCCGCTTTTGGGGCTTCTTTTTTTATTTTGGTCGCGCCTGCGGTACAGGGGTGTGTGGGGTGTTGTTGTAAAGCAAAACCAGACATTCAGGGCCGCGGGTGCAAATCCGCGGCCTTTCTTTTTGCCGCGGATCCATGCAGCAGCTTCCCTGTGCAAACACACAAAGGATGGAATACCATGAATCTCGGCAAGCAAGTTCGTCTCCAGCGCATTTTCAATCGTGAAACCGGCCGCGCCATTATTGTTCCTATGGATCACGGCGTCTCTGTCGGTCCTATCGAAGGCATCGAGAATATCCACAAAACAGTCTCGGACATGGCCGACGGCGGCGCTGATGCTGTTCTGATGCACAAAGGGCTGTGCCGCTGCTGCTTCCGCGCTTCCGGCGAAGGTAAAGACGTCGGCCTGATCATCCATCTTTCCGCTTCCACGTCCCTGTCCAGCTACTCCAACAAGAAACGCCTCGTATGCACCGTTGAGGAAGCCATCCGCCGTGGTGCCGACGGCGTTTCCGTGCATGTGAACCTCGGTGACGACAACGAGAGCGATATGCTCGCCGACCTCGGTGAAGTCGCCCGTGTGGCCGAAGAATGGAGTATGCCTCTCCTCGCCATGCTGTACGCCCGCGGCCCCCGCATCTCCAATGAATACGATCCCGCCGTCGTTGCCCATTGTGCCCGCGTGGGCGTGGAGCTCGGCGCCGACATCGTGAAAGTTCCTTACACCGGAGACATCGATTCCTTCGCCGACGTCATCGCCGGCTGCTGCGTGCCTGTGGTCATCGCCGGCGGCCCCCGCACCGAGACCACCCGCGAATTCCTCGAAATGGTGGACAACTCCCTCAAGGCGGGCGGTTCCGGCCTTTCCGTGGGCCGCAACGTGTTCCAGCATCCCAAGCGCGTGCAGCTCGTCCGTGCCCTGCGCGGCCTGGTCCATCAGGGCCTGTCACTGGACGAAGCGCTGGCCGTTGTGGAAGGCTAGCGGGAGCGGGGGAGGGCGTTTCTTGACGGGCGCTCCCCCCGGCCTCAATCCGGGAAACGCCGGTTTGGTAGAGGCGTCTGCGCGGCGGAAGCTGCGCTGGGAAAAGGGAAGGGGAAAGGTTCCGGGGAGTTCCGGGGCCGTCATTTTCCGGTCAGGACATGAAGCCTGATGCGGTTGAAACAACAGGAACGGGACCATGCCTGACATTTATTTCAAGAGCGTGCCTTTCAGCAAGGAAGACGTGACGTTGGCCCTCGAATCCGGCGTCGACGGGATCATCACCGAAGCCGAACACGTGGAGGGCGTCCGCTCCCTGGCCCTGTGCGACGTGCGGGCCGAGGCGGACATGCCGTCCGTGGGGCTCGGCTCCAAGGCCGAGGAAGAATCCATCGCCTCCCGCATCGCCGGGGGCGAGCGGCTCGTACTGGCTCAGGGGTGGGAGATCATCCCGGTGGAAAATCTGCTCGCGCAGCCCGCCGTGGCCGGAAAGCTCGCGGTCGAGGTCGCTTCGCTGGCCGAAGCCCGTCTTGCGGCGGGGGTTCTCGAATGCGGCGTGCCCGTCGTGGTGGTGCTTCCCGAAGCGCTGGCAAGCCTCAAGAACATCGTATCGGAGCTGAAATTGTCGCAAGGCACGCTGACGCTGGACAAGGCGACCATTACCGAAGTGAAGACCGTGGGCCTCGGGCACCGCGTCTGCGTCGATACGCTGACCCTCATGGAGCGGGGGCAGGGGATGCTGGTGGGCAACTCCAGCGCCTTCACCTTCCTTACGCACGCCGAAACGGAGCACAACGAATATGTGGCGGCGCGGCCTTTCCGCATCAACGCGGGCGGCGTGCACGCCTATGCGGTGATGCCCGGCGACAAGACCTGCTACGTGGGCGAATTGCGCTCCGGGGACGAAGTCCTTATCGTGGATAAGGACGGGCGCACGTCGCTCGCCACCATAGGGCGCATCAAGACCGAGGTGCGGCCCATGCTGATGATCACGGCCCAGATGGAAACGCCGGAAGGCACGCGCACCGGCTCCGTCTTTTTGCAGAACGCCGAAACCATCCGCCTTGTGCGGCCTGACGGGACGCCCGTCAGCGTGGTCGCGCTCCGGCCCGGCGACGAAGTCATCTGCCGAGCCGATGTGGCCGGGCGTCATTTCGGTATGCGCATTCAGGAAAACATCCGCGAGATATAGTCATGCCCGAATCCAACGATACCCCGGACGGCTGGTCCGAAGCCGCAGCCGCGAAACAGTCCGAAGCGCTTCAGGGGCTGCGCCTCCAGATCGACGCCGTGGACCGCGAACTGCTGGCCCTGCTCAACCGCCGTGCCTCCCTGAGCCTTGAAGTGGGGCGGGTGAAGGCGAATACGTCCGGTCCTGTCTTCCGCCCGCAGCGCGAACGGCAGATTCTGGACAACCTTGCCAGCGAGAACTCAGGCCCCCTGCCCGAGGAGCATCTGCGTTCCATCTGGCATGAAATTTTCGCTTCGTCCCGTACCCTTCAGCGTCCCGTATCCGTGGCCTATCTCGGCCCCGAGGGTACGAACTCGTATTTCGCGGCTGTGGATCTGCTCGGGAATCTTATGGATTACCGGCCTTGCAAGAACTTCCGGGAGGCCTTCGCCGCCGTACACGGAGGCGAGTGCGCGCTCGGCGTGATCCCGCTTGAGAACGTCCTGCAGGGCTCCGTGGGGCAGTGCTTCGATCTCTTCATGGAATACGATGTGTACATCCAGACCGAGTCGGTCGCCCGCATCCAGCACACGCTGCTGTCCGTGGAATCGTCTCCGGAAGCGATCAAAGTGGTGTATTCCCATCCGCAGGCGCTTGCCCAGTGCCAGCGCTGGCTGCGTCAGCACCTGCCCGAAGCCTCTCTTATGGCCTGCGATTCCACCGCCGCCGCCGCGCGCCGGGCGGTTTCCGAGCCGGGGAGCGCCGCCATCGGGCACAAGAGCCTGTCCACGATGCTCGGTTTGCCCATCCTTGCCTATAATCTTGAGGATGAGCCGACGAATCAGACGCGTTTTGTGGTCATCGGCCCCAAGCCCACGGACACTTCCGCAGCCAACAAGACTTCGGTACTGTTCACGCTGCCCGACAAGCCCGGTTCTCTGGCGGGTATTTTGGATCTGTTGTTCAAGGCGGGGGTGAATCTCCGCAAGCTGGAGTCGCGCCCCTTGCGCTCTCAGAGCTGGAAATACGCCTTTTTCGCCGATCTCGAGACGAACCTGCTCAAGCCCGAGCTCTCCGGCGTCCTCGCCGAACTCCGCAACACCTGCCACTCGTTCAGGCTGTTGGGCTGCTACACGGCAGGGGAGTAGTGAGGGAAGGAAAATGAAGATTGGGGAAGGGAGGGAAAACTTTTCTGGAGAAAAGCTTTTCCCTCCCTTCCCCAAACCCCATCCCTCCCTTTCCAAAGACTTTTGTGTTTATCGAATCCCTGTTGGGCCGTTTTCCCTGTGGGCGGAAGCATGAAAGAAGGGAAACACGTTAGCGTTTTTTGCTTTTTGAAAACAATGACCTTTTAATGGATTCGCTTTAGGGGAAACGGATCGGTTTTGCTTATGAAAAAGGCCCGCATCACGATGCGGGCCTTTTGTTTTCTGTTGCGTCTCCGGGAGACGTACGCCTCCGAAACGGGATGGCGCGGCCTGCCCATCCTTCGTTGAGCCATACAAAAGTCTTGGGAGGGGAAGGGGGGAGGTTTGGAGGGGGGAAGGGGAACCTTTCTCCAGAAAGGTTCCCCTCCTCCCCCT